>OLNF01000606.1_pt1 | contig 31851 bp, 21 predicted proteins | sample 1673061 | NCBI WGS metagenome assembly OLNF01 (sample SAMEA3136751, study PRJEB25190) | human gut metagenome
CTCGCTGCCGATGATGTACTGGCTGGAGTCGACGACCAACAAGGTCGAGGCGCACGCTGTCATCGCTGCCGAGTTCATGGTCATGGGGCATAAGGCGTTCTCGAAGGACTCCGTCTGCATCTTCTCGACCCGCTCGGGCAACACCAAGGAAATCGTTGCCGCCGCAAAGTTCTGCAAGGAGGCAGGCGCGCGCACGATGGTCTACGTCTCCAACGACAACACCCCCGTCTGCGAATATGCCGATTATAAATTCTACAGCCCGGCAGAAGACCCCGATCTGTGCGAGGCGATCTACTCCTACACCATCTGCCTGCTCGGCAGATTCATGAAGAACGCCGGCGCGTTCGACAAGTACGACGAGTTTATGGCGCAGTATGCCGGTCTGACAAAGTACCTGATCGCGGGCAAGGAAAAGTTCGACCCGTTCTGCCAGGAGCTTGCAAAGAAGTTCAAGAACGTCGACTATCACATGGTCATCGGCGGCGGCATGCTCTGGGGCGAGGCATATGACTATGCAATGTGCATTCTCGAAGAGATGCAGTGGATCCGCACAAAGTCCATCCACGTCTGCGAGTATTTCCACGGCACGCTGGAGCTGGTGGAAAAGGACACGAGCCTCATCCTGTTCTACGGTGAAGACGAGACCAGACCGCTCATGGACCGCGTGCTGAAGTTCTCGAAGACCGTCTCCGACGAAATCACGATTTTCGACACCAAAGAGGTCGAGCTTCCCTTTACCGACCCCGAATTCCGCAAGATCGTCTCCCCCATCGTGATCTATGCCATCACCGAGCGCCTGTCCGCGCACCTGGCAAAAGAGCGCAATCACCCGCTCACCACCAGAAGATATTACCGCCAGATGGAGTATTAAAAGGAGGGTCTTGCGTGAAATTACAGGTCGCTTTGGACTGCCCCACCCTCGGTGAGGCGGTGGACATCCTCAACGGGCTGGCCCCGCGCTATGAGCGCTACCACCATGTCACCCTGCCGCCGCAGACCCTGCAGGCGGCGGTGGAGCTGTCGGTACGGTATCTGCCGGGGCGCTGCCTACCGGACAAGGCCATTGATCTGGTGGACGAAGCCTGTGCGGCGGCCCGCATCCGGGCCGAGCAGGAGCAGAAGCCCCAGCCGGTGCTCACCCAGGAGGACATTGCCCGGGTGGTAGCACAGGCCAGCGGGGTGCCTGCCGAACGGGTGAGTGAACAGGAGCGGGAGCGGCTTGAAAAACTGGAAACCCGTCTCAATGAAGAAATCGTGGGCCAGCAGCGGGCTGCAGCAGCGGTGGCGGGGGCCATCCGGCGCAGCCGCACCGGGCTGGGAGAGCCGGGTCGGCCCATCGGGGCCATGCTCTTCCTCGGCCCCACCGGGGTAGGCAAGACAGCACTGGCCCGTGCACTTGCCGTGAGCTGGTTTGGCAGCGAGAAGGCCCTGCTCAAGTTCGATATGTCGGAGTATCAGGAACAGCACACCACTGCCCGCCTGCTGGGGGCACCTCCGGGCTATCTGGGTCATGACGAAGGCGGCCAGCTCACCGAGGCCGTGCGCCGCCGCCCCTACAGTGTGGTATTGTTTGACGAGATCGAAAAGGCACACCCGGACATCCAGAACATTCTGCTGCAGATCCTGGAGGACGGTCAGCTCACCGACGCCATGGGCCGCAAGGCGGACTTCCGCAACACCATCGTGCTCATCACCTCCAACTTGGGAGCGCGCTTTCTGGCCGGGCAGTCCGCGCCGCTGGGCTTTGCGGCCGGGTCGGAGGCCGTGTTTGAAAAGCAGGCGGCGCAGGCCGTGGAGGAAGCCAAAAAGTGGTTCCGTCCGGAGCTGGTGGGGCGGTTGGATGAGCTCATCGTGTTCCGTCCGCTCAGCGACGAGAGCATGTCTGCCATCGCGGAAAAAATGCTCTGCAGGCTGGAAGTCCGGGCGGCGCGCAGCGGCTATCAGCTCCGGCACACCCCGCAGGTGGGGGCCGTGCTGGCGGCCCGTGCCCGCTCGGCCTATGGAGCGCGGGAATTGCGCCGACAGGTGGACCGAGCGGTGGAACAGGCGCTGGCCGATCAGATCGCTGCCGGGACTGCCTGCACCGGGCAGCACTGGACTGCGGACTGTACGGCAGAGGGCACCATCGTCCTCCGGCAGGACGAGACGGCGACCCTTTGATACCGGGCAGGGAATGACCAAAATGCCTTGCATCCTGCAGAATTTCTGTTATCATAGAAGCAACAGAATCGCAGGAGGCACCACATGCACACCTTGTTTCTTTTGAACCCCACCGCTGGCAAGACCGACTGCACCCAGCAGCTGCCGCAGCAGATCAACGCTGCAGCTGCCCGGGCAGGCCTTGCCCCGGAGGAATATACCATCCGCATCACCACCCACGCCGGACATGCGCGGGAGCTGGCCCGCGCTGCCGCAGCCGGGGCACAGCAGGCAGGGGAGCCGCTGCGCATTTTCACGGCGGGCGGCGACGGCACCTTCAACGAGGCCCTCACCGGGGCCTATGGCTTTGCAGGCACCGCCGTGGGCTGCCTGCCCTATGGCAGCGGCAATGACTTCCTGCGCACGTTTGGGACGCGGGAGGAGTTTCTGGACCTGGATGCCCAACTGGCGGGCGGGGCGGTGCCCATCGACCTGATGCAGACCAACCTCGGCTTGTCGGCCACCATCTGTGCTGCCGGGCTGGACGCGCAGGTGGCCTACGGCATCCCCAAATTCCGGCGCATCCCGCTGTGCGGCGGGGAGGTGTCCTATCTGCTGTCCATTGTGGAGCAGCTGTGCGGGCACATCGGCCGCCGGGTGGAGTACACCATCGACGGTGAGACCTTTGCGGTGGACTGTCTGATGTGTGCCATCTGCAACGGCCGCACCTACGGCGGCGGTTTCTGCGCCGGGCCGGAGGCGCAGCCGGATGATGGCTGGCTGGATGTGTTCATCGTGCGCAAGGTGGGGCGCTTGACCATCGCAAAGCTGCTGAGCATGTACAAGAACGGCCGCCATTTCCAGAACGGGCAGCTGGTGGAAGCGGCAAAGCCCTATTTCATCTACCGCCGGGCCAAGGCTGTGACCCTGCGCGCCGCCGATGGACGCGGGCCCATCATTGCCACAGCGGACGGCGAATGTGCCCCCTGCGAGCAGGTGCGCGTGGAGGTGCAGCCGCTGGCCGGACGGGTCTGGCTGCCAAAGGCTGCTTACCACAGATTCGTGGAGCAGAAAACCGCCGCAAGTGCTGAATGATCGCAAAAACGAGAGCTTTGCCGGGAAGGCAGAGCTCTTTCTTTATGCGTTGTCCGGTCTGATTTTTTCACTGTCACAAAATGTTAATAAAAAACATTCTAAAAAGTCTTGATTTTTTCAGGCAAGATGAGTACAATACACTTAGCACTCAGAGAAAAGGAGTGCTAAACAGCCCGGCGCGGTGAACACGAACCCTGTCGGGTGCAGCAAAGTTTTAAATTATATTTTCTATAGGAGGGCAAGAATTATGAAGATCATTCCTCTTGCAGACCGCGTTGTTATCAAGACTGTTGAGGTTGAGGAGACCACTAAGGGCGGTCTGATCCTGACCGGCAGTGCCAAGGAGAAGCCCCAGGTGGCTCAGGTCATCGCTGTGGGCCCCGGCGGCGTTGTGGATGGCAAGGAAGTCAAAATGACCGTCAAGGTCGGCGACAAGGTGCTCACCAGCAAGTATTCCGGCACCGAGGTCAAGGTGGATGGCGAGGAGTGCACCATCGTGCGCCAGAGCGACATCCTGGCCGTCGTGGAAGACTGAGCGGTTCCCCCTATTTCTGGAAAAATGCAGCTTTAAAAGGAGCGATAGATTATGGCAAAGCAGATCAAGCAGGGCGAGGACGCCCGCAAGGCACTGTGTGCCGGTATTGATACCCTGGCAAATACCGTCAAGATCACCCTGGGCCCCAAGGGCCGCAATGTGGTGCTGGGCAAAAAGTTCGGTGCCCCGGTCATCACCAATGATGGTGTGACCATTGCCAAGGAGATCGAGCTGAAGGACGAGTTCGAGAACATGGGTGCACAGCTGGTGCGTGAAGTGGCCACTAAGACCAACGACGCCGCAGGCGACGGCACCACCACCGCAACCGTGCTGGCACAGGCCATGGTCACCGAGGGCATGAAGAATGTCACCGCCGGTGCCAACCCCATGGACATCCGCCGCGGCATGAGCAAGGCCGTTGCCAAGGCTGTTGAGACCATCAAGGCTCACAGCCAGAAGGTGAAGGACAGCAACGATATCGCCCGCGTCGGCACCATTTCTGCCGGCGACCCGGAGATCGGCCGTCTGATCGCCGAGGCTATGGAAAAGGTCACCTCCGATGGTGTCATCACCATTGAGGAGAACAAGACCACCGCTGAGACCTACAACGAGATCGTGGAAGGCATGCAGTTCGACCGCGGTTACCTGACCCCGTATATGGTCACCGATACCGACAAGATGGAGGCTGCTCTGGACAACGCCGCCATCCTGATCACCGATAAGAAGATCAGCGTCATCCAGGATCTGGTCCCCCTGCTGGAGCAGGTGATGCAGAACGGCATGAAGCTGCTGATCGTGGCTGAGGACATCGAGGGCGAGGCTCTGTCCACCCTGATCGTCAACCGTCTGCGTGGCACCCTGAATGTGGTGGCTGTCAAGGCTCCAGGCTTCGGCGACCGCCGCAAGGAGATGCTGCAGGATATCGCCATCCTGACCGGCGGCACTGTGGTGTCCTCTGATCTGGGCTACGAGCTGAAGGACGTTACCGTCCAGATGCTGGGCCATGCCCGTCAGGTCAAGGTCACCAAGGAGAACACCACCATTGTGGGCGGCGCAGGCGACAAGGATGCCATTGCAGCCCGCATTGCACAGATCCGCAGCCAGATCGAGGCCGCTACCAGCGACTTCGACCGCGAGAAGCTGCAGGAGCGTCTGGCCAAGCTGGCCGGCGGTGTGGCTGTCATCAAGGTCGGTGCTGCTACCGAAGTTGAGATGAAGGACAAGAAGCTGCGCATCGAGGATGCCCTGAATGCAACCAAGGCTGCTGTGCAGGAAGGCGTCGTGGCCGGCGGCGGTACCGCTCCCATCAACGCCATCCCCGCTGTGCGTGAGCTGTGCGACAGCCTGGAAGGCGACGAGCGCACCGGTGCCAAGATCGTGCTGAAGGCTCTGGAGGCTCCTCTGCGCCAGATCGCAAAGAACGCCGGCCTGGAGGGCAGCGTCATCATCGACAAGATCATTTCTGCCAACAAGCCCAACTATGGCTTCGACGCGCAGAACGAGGTCTATGTGGATGACATGATCGCCGCCGGTATCGTCGACCCGACCAAGGTCACCCGCTCCGCTCTGGAGAACGCAGCATCCGTTGCTGAGATGGTGCTCACCACCGAGAGCCTGGTGGCAGATCTGCCGGAACCCCCGGCCCCTGCTGCACCTGCCGGTGATATGGGCGGTATGGGCGGCATGTACTAAGCCGCAAAAGCGCTCTTATAAAAGTGCCTTAGGGAGGCAGAACTTCTTCGGAGGTTCTGCCTCCCTTTTTGTATAGCCTGGGTCTCCGTTGCCCACGCTATGCCAAAGGGGGGCGTGTCCATGTCCGGGCGGAGGGTGCTGGCGCTGTATGCGGCGTTGTTGTTCGGCTTTGCCGGAGTGCTGTGCAGGCTGTTTTATTTGGCGTCCCGCACGGATTATGCAGCCCGTGCGGCGGCACAGAGCACGGTCACGCTGGAACTGCCAGCCCGGCGCGGCGGCTTTTACGACTGCATGGGCCTGCCACTCACCGGGCTGGAAAAACGCTGGCTGGCTCTCTGCTTCCCGGGGCAGGAAAATTATACCCGCCTGTACGCCTGCACCGACACCGCCGGACAGGAACTGCTGTACCGCAGCCGCAGCCGGGCGGCTCCATTTCTCGTGGAGGTGGACCGGGACATGACGGCGCTGGGCATTCCATGCTATGCGGCGTCCCGGCGGTATGCAGCCGCACCGCTGTGCCCGCAGCTGCTGGGGTATCTGGACGGTGAGGGCCACGGTGCTGCCGGGCTGGAAAAAGCACTGGACGCGCTGCTCACCGGCAGCGGGGCACGGGACACCCTGCTGTGCCCGGTGACCGCGCAGGGCACCCTGCGCACCGGGGAGCAGGTGCAGCATCTGCAGGCGGACAGCGGAGCGGTGGGGGCCCGCCTGACCCTCTCCCGTTCTGTCCAGCGTGCGGCCGAGGCGGTGGCGGCGCAGACCATGACCACCGGCTGCATTCTGGTGCTGGACGTCCGCACGGCAGCCCTGCGGGCCTGCGTCAGTGTGCCGGGTTTTGACCCGGCTGATCCGGCGGCCAGTCTGGAAGCGCCGGACAGCCCCTTCCTGAACCGGGCCTTGCAGGCGTATGCGGTGGGGTCGGTGTTCAAGCCGGTGCTGGCAGCGGCTGCGCTGGAAGCCGGCCTTGCGCCGGAGTACGACTGCAACGGCGCGGTGGTGGTGGACGGGCAGATCTTCCGCTGCGCAGGCGGTGTGCCGCACGGCGAAGTGGACCTTTTGGCTGCATTGGCAAAGAGCTGCAACGGCTATTTTATCCGGTTGGGGCAGCAGCTGGGAGCACAGGCTCTTTTGCAGCAGGCGCAGGCGCTGGGCTTCGGGCGGAGCATCGGGCTGGCGGAGGGCCTTACCGCCCAGAGCGGAGCCCTGCCGGGAGCCGAGGAACTGGCCCAGAGCGGGCAGCTGGCCAATTTCAGCTTCGGGCAGGGCAGCCTGCTGGCAACGCCGCTGCAAGTGGCCGCCATGATGAACACCATCGCAAACGGCGGTGTTTACCGTGCGCCGTGCCTGCTGGACTGTGCGCTGGATGAAACATCCGGGGAAGAGCTGTCGGCCTTTGCCCGCCCGCAGGCAGAACGGGTGCTCACGGAGCAGACCGCAGCGGCTCTGCGCACCATGCTGGAGCAGACGGTGGTCGAGGGCACGGCACAGGATGCTTCCGGCCTGCCCGGCGGGGCGGCGGGCAAGACCGGTACCGCCCAGACCGGGCAGTTCACGGCCGAAGGGAAAGAGCGCATGAACCTGTGGTTCGCGGGGTTTTACCCGGCCGAGGATCCGCAATACACCATCGTGGTCTTGCAGGACGGACAGACGCAGGCGGCGGTCTCCAGCGCGGCGGTGTTTGCACAGCTGTGCACGGCACTGCACTGGTTGGGATAAATGCGGAATTGTGCTTGCTTTTTTGCAGATGGTATGATACTATATAGTCGTATTTTTGCGTGGTTTTCCCATTCAATTTGAATAAAGGAGCGTTTCAATCCATGTCTGTTATCGAAATCGTTGGCGGCGCGATCCTGCTGGTCGCTTCGCTGGTCATCGTGTTCCTCACCCTCATGCAGCACACCCACGGCCAGGGCCTTTCCGGCGCCATCAACGGCAGTGCAGGCGGTGCCAACAACGCACGCCTGACCCCGGCTGACCAGATGTTGGCCAAGGTGACCCGCATTGCCGGTGTCGTCTTTTTCGTGGTGGCAATTCTGGCTTGCCTGTTCACCGGCCGTCTGGCAGGTTGATGCACCCCATGCAGCCCCGTGCTTTGACGGGGCTGTTTTTCTGTGTAAAACCGACATAGTTGAGTAAAAAAGTGCGGGCAGCTGTCTTTTCGGGCTGCCGCAGCAGGGTGGGCAGCAATGCCCGGAACTGGCAGGGCTGCAGCCCGACGGAGGCCGCAGCCAGGAAGAGCAAGGAGAAAAATATTATGGCAATGCGCGATAAAATTGAGCACGCGATCCAGAATCAGCCGTGCACCGTGAAGGACCTCAAGTCAAAGTTCGGTGGGGACCGTGGCTCGGACCGCAAGGTGATGGAGGCAGTGGACCAGCTGGTGCACGAGGCTGTGATCTGCCAGCGGCAGGGCGTTTTCTTTACGGTGCGTTCCGGCCGCGCCGACAAGGCCCTGCTGTGCAAGGTGGTCAAGCTGGGCAAGAACTTTGCTTTTGTCATGCTGGAGGACGGCACCAGCGATATCTTCATCCCGGGCCGCTTCACCCGCGGCGCCATGCCCGGTGACAAGGTGCTGGTGGAAAAGTTTGAGCATCCCCGTGTGGAGGGCAGCGACGAGGGCGAGATCCTGGCCGTGCTGGAAGAAAAGAACGATCTGGTGGGCACCGTCCGCCGTGTGGAGGGCATGCTGAAGTTCGTGCCCGATGACTGCCCCGCCATCTCCATGCGGATGATGCGCGACTGCGAGGGCGGTGCCAAGGACGGCGACAAAGTGGCTGTGGAGATTCTGCAGCGCGGCAACCGGCAGGAAGATCACCGCGTGGGCGTGGCCATGCGCTTTGGCAGCTCCGACGAGGCCAAGCGCTGCGCCAAGGCTCTGCTCTATGCGCAGGACATCCGCAGCCGTTTCCCGGATAAGGTCCGCGAAGAGGCCAAGAAGCTGGAGAACGCCGAGGTGACCGAGGCCGACTGTGAGGGCCGCATGGATCTGCGCGCTCTGCCCATCTTCACCATCGACAGTGCTGAGACCAAGGACATCGACGACGCCATCAGCCTGACCAAGACGCCGGAGGGCGGCTTTGAGCTGGGCGTGCATATTGCGGATGTGTCTCACTACGTCAAGCCCGGCAGTGAGCTGGACAACGAAGCCTTTCACCGTGCCACCAGCGTGTACTATGCCGACCAGGTGGTGCCCATGCTGCCCAAACAGCTGTCCAACGGCATCTGCAGCCTGAACGAGGGCGTGCTGCGCCTGGCGTTCTCCTGCCTGATGCGTCTGGACAAGGACGGCAACCTGACCGACTACCGCTTTGTCAAGTCGGTCATCCGCAGCCGTGTCAAGGGCGTGTACTCCGAGATCAACGCCCTGCTGGCCGGCAGTGCCGACGACGAGCTCAAGGGCAAGTACCACGAGGTTCTGGCTCAGCTGCCCGCCATGAAGGAGTTGTACGGCCACCGTGCCCGCCTGCGCAAGGAGCGCGGATGCATGGACATCGAGAGCGGTGAAGTCAAGCTGATCCTCGACGAGAACGGCCACTGCATCGACGTGAAAAAACGCACCTCCGGCGAGAGCGAAGCCATGATCGAGGAGTTCATGTTGCTGGCTAACCAGTGCGCTGCCCACTTTGCCCGGGTCAAGCAGATCCCCTTTGTGTACCGCGTGCACGAGGAGCCCAACGCCGAAAAGCTGGAGCGTCTGCATGCTCTGCTGCAGGCCTGCGGCATCAACGACCACTTTGCCAAGGAGGTGCCCACCCCCAAGGAGCTGAGCGCCATTCTGGAGGGTGTGCGCGGCGGCCCGTATGAGCAGATCATCAACACCGGTATGCTGCGCTGCATGTCCAAGGCTCTGTACGAGGAAAAGCCCAAGGGGCACTACGGTCTGGTGCTGCAGGACTATGCCCACTTTACCAGCCCCATCCGCCGCTATCCGGACCTGGCCATCCACCGCATCATGACCGCGCAGCTCAAGGGCACCGACAAGGACACCATGATCCTGCGCTACACCGATTTTGCGGAGCGGGCCAGCAAGCAGGCCAGCGAGCGCGAAGTCATCGCCATGCAGATCGAGCGCAAGGCCGAGGACTGCTACAAGGCCGAGTATGCCCGCCGCCATCTGGGCGAGAGCTACGAGGGCCGCATTTCCGGCGTGACCCAGCGCGGCCTGTTCATTGAACTGGAGAACGGCGTGGAGGGCTTTGTACCGGCTTCCAGCCTGACCCCCTCCGGCACGATGCTCACCGAGGGCGTGCGCCTGTCCGACCCCGTCTCCGGCAGGAACTGGAGCCTGGGCGATACCATGATGATCACCATCGTGCGTTCCGATGTCAATCTGGGCAAGATTGACTTTGAGGTGGCCCAGCCCACCGCAAAATAAAACAAACGCCTGCAAAAGCGGAATGACAGCGGTCATTCCGCTTTTTTGTCACAATTTGTACGCATTTCCAACAAAACGGGACAGTTGTCTAAATTTTATACAGGGGGCAGAGTTTGTTTGTTGTTCTGCGGGCCAAGGTAGGGTATACTGTTGCCATAGAGAGCAGCATTGAGCTGCTGTAAGAAAGAAAAACAGCGAAGCAAGGAGGCTTTTCCATGTACTATTCCAGTGGCAACTACGAAGCATTTGCGCGTCCCAAAAAGCCGGAGGGCGTTGATCATAAATCCGCATATATCGTCGGTTCCGGCCTGGCAGCTCTGACCGCAGCCTGCTATCTGGTGCGTGACGGCCAGATGAAGGGCGAGCATGTCCATGTGTTCGAGAAGGAGGCCCTGCCCGGCGGTGCCTGCGACGGCTACAAGTACAGCGTCGGCTACGTCATGCGCGGCGGCCGTGAGATGGACAACCATTTTGAGGTCATGTGGGACCTGCTGCACTCCATCCCTTCGCTGGAGACCGAGGGTGCCAGCGTGCTGGATGAGTATTACTGGCTGAACAAGGAGGACCCCAACTTCTCCCTTTGCCGTGCTACCGTGGAGCAGGGCAAGGACGCCCACACCGACGGCAAGTTCGGCCTGTCCGACAAGGGCGCTATGGAGATCATGAAGCTGTTCTTCACCCCGGACGAGCAGCTGCAGGACAAGAAAATCACCGACTTCTTTGACGATGAGGTGCTGAATTCCAACTTCTGGCTGTACTGGCGCACCATGTTCGCCTTTGAGAACTGGCACAGCGCACTGGAAATGAAGCTGTATATCAAGCGCTATATCCACCACATCGGCGGCCTGCCGGACTTTACCGCCCTGCGCTTCACCCGCTACAACCAGTATGAGTCCATCATCCTGCCCATGATCGAGTACCTGAAGGGCTTTGGCGTGCAGTTCCACTACGACACCAAGGTCACGGACGTCAAGTTCGACATTCAGGGCAGCCGCAAGATGGCAAGCTCGGTCACCGTGGAGCACGCAGGCGAGGTGTCCAACATCGACCTGACCGAGAACGATCTGCTGTTCATCACCAACGGCGGCTGCGTCGAGAGCTGCACCGTGGGTGCCCAGGACAAGGCAGCCGGTTTCGACCCCACCATCAAGCCGGGCAACGGCTGGGATTTGTGGAAGAAGATCGCCGCACAGGATCCGTCCTTCGGTCACCCCGAAAAGTTCTGCTCGGATCCGGAGCTGTCCAACTGGGAGAGCGCCACCATCACCACCCTGGATGACAAGATCCCCCAGTATATCCAGAAGATCTGCAAGCGCGATCCCTTCAGCGGTCACACCGTCACCGGCGGCATCGTTACGGTCAAGGACTCCAGCTGGCTGCTCAGCTGGACGCTGAACCGTCAGCAGCAGTTCCGCGATCAACCCAAAGATCAGCTGTGTGTCTGGGTCTACGGCCTGTTCAGCGACAAGCCCGGCGATTATGTCAAAAAGCCCATGCGCGACTGCACCGGCAAGGAGATCTGCATGGAGTGGCTGTACCACATCGGCGTGCCCACCGACCAGATCGAAGAGCTGGCGGAGCACAGCGCCAACACCGTGCCGGTGATGATGCCCTATATTGACGCTTTCTTCATGCCCCGTGCCATGGGCGACCGCCCCGACATCGTGCCGGAGGGCGCTGTGAACTTTGCCTTCCTGGGCCAGTTTGCGGAGACCAAGCGCGATACCATTTTCACCACCGAGTACTCCATGCGCACCGGTATGGAGGCCGTGTACACCCTGCTGAACGTGGACCGCGGTGTGCCCGAGGTTTGGGGCAGCACCTACGACGTGCGTGACCTGCTGAATGCAACGGTCAAGCTGCGCGACGGCAAGAAGATCACCGACATGGACCTGCCGCTCATCCCGCGTCTGGCCCTGAAGGAAGCTTTGAAGAAGATCGAGGGCACCGACCTTGAGAAGATCCTCAAGGAATACAACGCCATTTAAGGCCCCCTTTCTCCGGCCTTTTTAAACGGATGGGAACGCCCCTGTATGCTGGGACAGCTGCAGGGGCGTTCTCTTTTTTGTACGGCAATGATGCGCAATGCAAGAAAAACGGCTGATATGTGAAAGAAAATTGAACAAAACGACATGTTTTGTCTTGCTCTTGGCGCGGTTCTGTGTTATGCTTGAACCAGTCAGGGGCAGGGGAGAGCCTGCCCCATCAAATGCCAGAAAAAGAGGAGGTCGTTTTCCCGTGAAACATCTTATCTCCCGCCGCAATTTCCTGAAGGCCGCCGGTGTCACCACCGCTGCCGCCGCCATGGCTGTCGGGGCCCCGGCTGCGTCTGCCTGCTGGACCGGTGAAAAATCCGAGGTCACCATCCTGTACACCAACGACGTGCACACTTACATCGACAAGCAGGCCCCGGAGCTCACCTATGCGGCCATTGCCGCCCTGAAGCAGAGCTATCAGAACGCAGGCAAAAAGGTCCTGCTGGTGGACGCCGGTGACCATGTGCAGGGCACCGCTTACGGCTCCATGGACGAGGGCGCTTCCATCATTGAGTTGATGAACGCCGCCGGTTACGATGTTGCCACCCCCGGCAACCATGAGTTCGACTATGGCATGGACCGTGCCAAAGAGCTCATGCGGGATGCCGACTTCCCGTACCTGTCCTGCAACTGGGTGGACCTGCGCACCAATCTGCGGGTGCTGCCGGAAATCAAGGTGTTCGTGCGCGGTGGTGTGCGCATTGCCTTTGTGGGCATCACCACGCCCGAGACGTTTACCAAGTCCACCCCGGCCTACTTCATGAACAAGGCCCAGACCAAGTACATCTACGACATCCTGGGCGGCGAGGACGGCCAGAAGCTCTACAGCGCCGTGCAGAAGGCCGTTGACAAGGCGAAGTGCCTGGCCGATGTGGTCATCGGCTTGGGCCACTTGGGCGTGGACCCCTCGTCCTCTCCCTGGACCAGCGAGGAGGTCATTGCCCACACCACTGGTTTTGATGCCTTCATCGACGGCCACTCCCACACGGTGATGGAGAATAAGCAGGTGGCGGACGCTTCCGGCAGACTGGTCACCCTGACCCAGACCGGCTCCTACTTTGCCAACGTGGGCGAGATGACCATTGCCCCGGACGGCACCATCTCCACCCGGCTGGTGTCCACCTACGACCAGGAGGATCCTGCTGTGGCAGCAGAGCAGGCCGCATGGGTCAGCTCCGTGGACGAGATGCTGGGCGAGAAGATCGCCGTGGCCGATACCAAGTTTTACATCACCGACCCTGCGACCGGCAAACGCCGCATCCGCTCCGGCGAGACCAACCTGGGCGACTTTGTGGCCGACGGCATCTACACCTACTTCAATGAGGTGGAGCAGCTGCACTGTGACATCGCCATCATGAACGGCGGCGGCATCCGCTCGGACGAGGACGCCGGGTACTGGACCTTCAAGACCTGCAAGCAGGTCAGCCCCTTTGGCAACGTGGCCTGCCTGATGTCGGTGACCGGCAAGCAGATCCAGGACGCACTGGAGTTTGCAGCCCGCTTTGCCGGTGCAGAGGGCAAGGAGAACGGCGGCTTCCTGCAGGTGGCCGGTGCGACCTATGAGATCCACACCAACATCCCCAACACCGTGCAGACCGACGACAAGAACGTCTGGATCGGCAGTGCTACCGGCACGCCTCGTGTGCAGAACGTGAAGATCTACGACCGCGCGAACGGTACTTATGTGCCGCTGGACGAGAACAAGACCTATGCGCTGGCCGGTATGAACTACACCCTGCGCAATCTGGGCGACGGCTTTGCCATGTTTGACGGTGCTGAGCTCATCAAGGACTATGTGTCGGAAGATTACCTTGTCATGTCCACCTACGCCATGACCTTTGGCGGTGTGGACGCAGAGGGTCTGCCGCACCTTTCCAGCGCCAACAGTGTGCTGGCAGAGTATCCCGGCTACCTGCTGGACTACGAGAATCCCTACGGTGCAGGCCGCATCAGCATCCTGTAAGATGATTCAGTCCGCTGGCTGACAAACGAAAAAAGCACCCGCACTGCATCTCCCAAGAAAAGGAAATGCGGTGCGGGTGTTTGATTTGCCCAAAGACCTTTGGTGCAGTGCGGTGTGTTCACTGCGTGAAATCGGCAGAAAACAAAACAGAAAAACCACCCGATTGTTCATCGGATGGCTTTGTTCTGGTTGGGGATGAGAGAATCGAACTCCCACAAGTAGAGTCAGAGTCTACCGCACTACCACTATGCAAATCCCCAATATTTTGTTTGCGTCTTGCGGGGTGAGCCGCTCAACGTGTGCTATTATACCTGCAAATGCGGTGCTTGTCAAGGATTTTTTTGAAAAAAGTTGCACTTTTTTGGAAAGAGACGCAGCAGCGCGGAAGTTTTTTGACTTGCATCTTTGAGAAAAGCGTTTTAGAGATACTTCAAAAAGTATATCAAATGAGGATTGACATGGATTACGGGGGGGGGGTATACTATTTTTGTAGTATGCGTACCCAAAACGAACATATCATGGGGTAATCAAAAAAGGATGGTGTCACAATGCAAACTGCGGAACTCAAAGAGTATCTTGGCATGTGCGTAGACCTGGAAAAACAGGTCTATACACAAGATCGGATGGTTGCAACGCTGAAAAACAGCATTTCTTCCATGAACGGGGAAAAGACTGTTTATCAGGTGCCGGAAGAAGAAATAAACGATCAGACTTGGGGAAAATGGTTCCTACATAGTCTGCCGTTTATTGTTATAGTTGCTATTGATATTTATTGTGGCTTTTATTTTATGGAGCGCGGTGGCCCCTTTATAGGTCTGATGATGTGGGCCGGAGCAGCCTTATTTGCATGGTTTGATACCGTGCTTGTGCGGTTCCCGCCATCTGCAGAAGAAAAAATGCAAGCTAAAAAAGAGTATGATGACGCGCTGGTAGAGTATTGCAAGGCAACCGACGAAGAAGAAAAACGCGTTGCCCGGCAGCTCCGGAAGCGTGCATTGCTTCAGAGCCAGCTTAAGTCTTTGCAGGCAGCAAACCGCCAGACGAAGGAAAATTTGCAGAAACTTTATAACTATAATATTATCCATCCGAAATACCGTGGCCTGATCCCGGTGTGTTCTCTGTACGGCTACTTTGATACCGGTGTGTGCACCCAGCTGGAGGGCCACGAGGGCGCATATAACAAATACGATACCGAGAGCCGTCTGGATTACATCATCTGCCAGTTGGATGAAGTCATCCGCCATCTGGAAGATATCAAGAATAATCAATATCAACTGTATGCGGCAATCAAGGAGTCCAACAGGAAGTACGATAAGCTGATTCAAAACACCCAGAATGTCATGAATCAACTGAACGGCATCCAGGCCCAGGGGGCAGAGCTGAACTCCCGCATTGCACAGCTGCAGACCACCTCCGACCTGACCCTTTACGAAAACGCCTGCAGCCATCAGGAACTTTCCTATCTGCACCGCATGGCAGAGTGGGGCTACTGAGCCACCGCCGACCCATAAAACAAGCCGCCTATGGGGGGACAAAACGTCCTGCCCGTGGGCGGCTCTCTTTTTATTTATTCTGCTGCACGTTCCCAGAAATCCTTCAATGCTGTTTCCAGTGCGGCAGGGCCGGGCAGATACTGCAGGTGCTTCCAGTGGAGCGGGAACAGCCGCTGATAGTCCGGCTTTGCAAAGCGGTCGTCCAGAAGCAGCACCACGCCCTTGTCCTCCGGGGTGCGGATGACCCGTCCGGCGGCCTGCAGGACCTTGTTCATGCCGGGATAGCGGTAGGCGTAATCGAACCCGGCCCCGTTCTGGGCGTCGTAGTAGCGGCGCAGCATCTCCTGCCGGGGGTTCACCTGCGGCAGACCCACGCCCACGATGGCACAGCCGATGAGCCGGTCGCCGGCAAGGTCTACGCCCTCGCCAAAGATGCCGCCCATGACTGCAAAGCCCAGCAGGGTATGGGCAGGGTCTGGCTCGAACCGCGCCAGAAAAGCGGCGCGGGCGGCGTCATCCAGTCCGCTCTCCTGCACAAGGGTGGAAATACCCGGATAGCGGGCGGCAAAATCTTCCTGCACCTGCCGCAGATAGGCGTAACTGGGAAAGAACGCCAGATAGTTGCCCACCCGGCTCTGCGCCAGCCGGGCCAGTGCATCCGACACGCTCTGTACGCTGCGCTCCCGGTCGCGGTAGCGGGTGGAGATGCCCGGCAGGCAGAACAGCCCCAGGTTCCCGGCGGGGAACGGGCTTTCCAGCGCCACAGCCCGGGCGTCGGCACAGCCCAGCACGCTGCGGTAGTAGGCGGGCGGGGTGAGGGTGGCGCTGAACAGCGTGGCACTGCGCCCGGTGGAAAGGCTGGCATCCACAAAGGGGGCCGGGTCCAGACAGAGCAGCTGCAATTCCAGCTCGCTGCCGCGGGCGGTGAGCTGGGTCACAAAGTGGCTGTCGTACCGTTCGGCAGCCCGCACCAGATCCTGTACCGCAAAATAAAGCTCCAGCATCTGCGGGTGGGCGTCGGCTTCCGGGTTGTCTTCCAGCCAGGCCTGCAAAGGGGCCTGCACCGCCCGCAGGGGTGTCAGCAGTGCGGCGGGCAGCTCCTGCAAAAACACCGTGCCGTCCTGCGCATACAACGGCTCCGGCAGGGCAAACGCCGAGGCATCCGGTTCCGGCAGAAGGCTAGTCTGGGCCGGTTCGCCGGGGGCGTCCTCCGCGTGCCTGCGGGGTGCCAGACGCACACAGGCCTGCCGCGCCTCCCGCATGGCCTTGTCGGCCTTGGTCAGGGCGGTTTTCAGGGCACTTTTGCCCTTGCCAAGCGTGCGTTTTGCGTCGGTCAGGCTGCTCTTGCAGAAGCGGGCCGAGTACATGGCGCGGGCGCGGTCGGGCAGATTGTGTGCCTCGTCGATCAGGAACAGCCAGTCGCCGGAGGTGTCGAAGAAACGCTTCAGGTGCACCACCGGGTCAAACAAATAGTTGTAGTCCCCGATCACAACATCGCACCATTCGCTCAGGTCCAGCCCCAGCTCAAAGGGGCACACGGTGAACTGTCGGGCGGTGTCGGCCAGTGCGGCACGGCTGAATTGGCCGCTGCCGTCCAGCAGTGCGGCCAGCGCATTCTTGATGCGGTCGTAGTAGCCGTTTGCATAGGGGCACACCTCCGGCAGGCAGACCGGATGGCCCTCGGCGTCCGGGTGCAGGCAGGCTTTTTCCTTGGCGGTCAGGGTCACACTGCGCAGGGCAAGGTCGGGCTGTACGGCCCGCAGGCGGGCAATGGCATCCTCGGCGGCGGCCTGTGTGGTGTTGCGGGCGGTGAGGTAAAACAGCTTCTCCCCGCAGCCGCTCCCCATGGCTTTCAGGGCAGGGAAGAGCGCACTCATGGTCTTGCCGATGCCGGTGGGGGCTTGACAGAACAGCCGTGTGCCTTTTTTGGAGGGGGCGGCGGTGCAGGCCCGCCAGACCTCGCCCGCCAGTGCCCGCTGCCCGGGGCGGTAGGCTTCAAACGGGAACCGCATGGCGGTCAGGCTGCCGCTGCGGGTTTCCTGCCATGCAAGCTGACGCTGTGCCCAGGGCAGATACCGGTGCAGGAGTTTGTGCAGGAATTGCTCCAGCTCCTGCCGGGAAAAGTGCCGTACAAAGCGGAGGATCCGGTCGGTGTCGATCTGATAATAGGTCAGCCGCACATCCACGGCGGACAGGCTTTCCTGTGCACTGTAGATGGCTCCGTACACCATGCCCTGCGCCCAGTGGCAGGGGTTCATGTCCTCGCAGATCTCTTCCTCGGGCACCGCGGTGGTCTTGATCTCGTCAATGGTCACAACGCCGGTTTCGTTGGTAAAAATGCCGTCGGCCCGGCCCTCCAGCGTAAAGCGGATGCCGTCGACCGTATAATCGGCGCAGAGGGGTACCTCGGCGGCGTAACCCTCCCCGGCGGCCTTCTGCAGCCTGCGGTGGATGCGGGCACCTTCCAGCGCGCGGTCAAAACCGGCAAACCGGCTGTCGATGCTGCCGCTGCGCAGCAGAAACTCCACCAGCTGCCGGATGGGCAGACGGATGTCGGACATGATTTCACTTCCCTTATCATAAAGAACTCAGCAGTCGGGTGACGGCGCTTCCAGCCCGAACAGCTCCGCGCACCGGGCGGCAGCTTCGTCCACCTGGGCGAAGTCCACGGTGGTACGGTAATAAGTCTCCAGTTCGTCGTGGCAGCTCTTGGCCTGTGCCATCAGGGCGGTGGCCTGCTCCAGCAGTTCGGCGGCCGCCCGCTCGTTGAACCGCAGCCGGGCGCGGTAGCCCGCCAGATTTTCCCGGTCAAGGAACCGGGTGCACCGCACGGCCTGCATGCCGGGCAGCTGCACCGGGTGCCACCGATTGTCGGTGAGGAAGGCCAGCCGCAGCTCCGGGATCAGGATGTGGTCGATCTTATCCTCCGGGTGCATGGCACAGGGGCAGGTGATGATGTGATAGCCCCGGGCCAGTGCCTCGGCACGGATCAGCTCCAACAGCAGGCGCGACACGGCACCGTATTCGTCCCGGAACACGATGAACTGGTCGGCCAGCGCCTGCGCGGTGTGCTGGTAGAACACCTCACCCTTTGGGGTCACGGCCGAGAGCAGCCGCAGCTCTTCGCGGGCGGTGTTCTCGGTGCGGGGCAGCAGCCGGGTACACAATCGCTTGACGTAGCGGCGCACTTTTTCAAAGTTGGCGCTGCAGGCCTCGGCCCGGCGGCTGTCCAGCAGCAGGCTCCCGGCAGAAGCGACATACCGCGCAGCCCGCGCCCGCAGCGCAGCGTTGCGGGCAAACAGCGCCTTGACCTCTTCAGCATGGGGGCGCAGGGCGTCGGCCTGAATGGTATGGTACAGGCTCAGCACTACCTCGTCGGCACCGGGCGCATCTGGCTCTATGGTGTGGGGCGCGGTGGCATCTACGATGGCCCGGCGCTGCCGAACAAAGATCACGCCGTCAAAGCTGTCAGGGTCGCTGGCGCAGTGGATGCACTCCACCGGTTCACCCTGCTGGATGGCCCGGCGGGCCAGCTGCTTCATCAGGGTGGACTTGCCGCAGCCCGGCCCGCTTTTGATCAGCACCATCTGCATGCCGGGCTCCCGGCGCAGCGGCTCAAAATAGCCCTTGAACCCGGCGGGGGTGGTGGCCCCCAGAAAGAAATCGACCCGGTCAAACGAAACACGCTGCATAAAAAACACCTCGCTTTTGCTTTAGAGTATGCAAAAAAGAGGCGTGGGGTGAATGAAAATGAAACCCTCTCAGTCATCGCTGCGCGATGCCAGCTCTCCCGAAGAGCGAGCTTTTCGCCATCTGGCTGTTACGCTGCCAAAACCTCCCCCCCTTCGGGGGAGGTGGATGCGAACGAAGTGAGCAGACGGAGAGGATGATTCATTCATAGGTATGCTCACACACTTCGTGGATCTTGTCCCGCAGCGCCACAAAGTCGGCAAAGGCATTGGGCTTGTTCTGCGGGCCGCGCAGCAGGGCGGCCGGGTGGAAGGTGCCCATGAACAGGATGCCGTTCTTCTCCATGAACTGCCCGTGCTCCTTGGTCACCGAAAAGTCGGAACGGATCATCCGCTGGGCGGCGATGCGGCCCAGGCACACCACGATCTTGGGCCGCAGCAGGCGGAACTGCTCCCGCAGCCAGGGCATGCAGGCCTCGCTCTCGGCGGGCAGAGGGTCACGGTTCTGGGGCGGGCGGCACTTGACGATGTTGGCAATGTAGCAGTTCTTTTCCCGGTCCAGGTCGATGGCAAACAGATACTTGTCCAGCAGCTGACCGCTGCGGCCCACAAAGGGCAGGCCCTGCTCGTCCTCGCTCTGGCCGGGGCCCTCGCCCACAAACAGCACTTCGGCGTCCGGCACGCCCTGCCCGAACACCACATTCGTGCGGGTCTTGCACAGCTCACAGCGACTGCAGGCAAGGCAGTCGGCTTTCAGCGTTTCCCAATCCATGGCGGTTCGATCTCCTTCTGAAACAGTATGATATTTTATTCACAATTTGAAACCTGCTTTCTCTTAAATATTAGCACAAAAACACAATTTTGTCTTGAACTTTTTGCCCGGTGTGTTAGAATAAAGAAGAAAGGCATCCTTGTGTCCAACAGACGCGGGGTGTGAATTTTGGAAAGTAAATTCGGAGGTAATCACAATGGCTGATATGTTTGCACCGCTGGTAGCACAGCTGAAGGCAAATCCCAAGACGATCGTTTTCACCGAGGGCAATGATCCCCGTATTCTGGTCCGAAGATGCCGATGAAATATTTGGCAGTTTTCTTATAGTTGAAAGTGAAAATCAGTCGGGAAATGTATTGTACGAGCATTCCGAAGAAGAAGGCGATGGCGACGGAGATAAAGATACCTAATATCACGGTCAATGCTTTGTCGGTATTCATCAAGTGCCCGATTTCCAATATTCCTTGTGAATCATTTATGATTTTGACCATGGAGTAAGCCACGGTTCCTCCCAAGAGTTCGAATACTAATGAAACAGTGGTTGAAGTTGGCATTCCCAATGAATTGAAAATATCCAACACGACGACGTCTGTCAGCATCACGGCGACTAATATGCACATGATCTCTGAAAAGTAAAAATACTGCGGCTGGTAAATGCCGTGGCGGGCAATGTCCATCATGCCGTTAGAAAGGGCTGCACCGACCAAGATGCCTGTGGCAGCGACTATCATGATTACCCGGAATGACGCGGCTTTTGAGCCGATTGATGCGTTTAGGAAGTTAACTGCGTCGTTGCTGACTCCGACAGAGAGGTCGAATATGGCAAGGACTCCGAGAAATACTACCAAGAACAAATAGAATGTTTCCATATTTTGAAAGCTGTTTTATTATGCCTGCAAAATACGTTCTATTTTATTTCGGGTAAATGACACATTTGTTACAATCCTGTTACAAGTCTATCAATCCTTAAAACAGCATTAAAACAGTGTTTAAACAGCGTTTTAATGCTGTTTTAATTGCCCGCAAGTTTATACTGTGATTCATAGTCTATTCTTTTTTGGATGCACGTTCCCTTGTCTTTAAACTCAAATCCTGCAATGCTTTCCCCAATTTATCTTCTTTCGCCAGCCACAGAATGTCATCGTCAAGTTGCAAGGCATACAAAACACGCAAATAAATGCCGATAGCTACAGTCGGTGTGCCTTTCTCAATCCGGGATACGGTCAAAGGAGAACAGGTTGCACGTTCCGCCACCTGAGCTACACTCAGATTCCTTCGTAGGCGGGCCAGCTTAATCTGTTCTCCTACTATTTGCATTTTCTGCTCCAATTTTCGGGGCAACTTGGTGCCCATTGTATTTTTTGCCATAGTCAACTCATCATATAATATGCAAAAATAATACTTTTTGTTTATTTAATGATGTGTTGAGTATGTAAAAAATGCACACCCTTATCTTATTGGGCTGTTATCTCAAAGATACTACTGTTCGTTTGTCTGCTTGTGAATACACGCAAACCGACTTTCATCAAGTAATCACCTGAGAACACTTTTCCGTTTTCTTGGAAGAAAGAGCGTTTGCCTGGCATCAGGTTGATCTCTTCCACTTTATACATCTTGTCCGGATCCAGACCTTTCAGGCAAACCGGGTAACGTGGCTCGGCAAAACGTGGATGGATGTCGTAGGCGTAAAATACGGCTTTTGACTTGTCTGTCGTTACGCTCATCACGGAAGTATGGTTGCTTTCGTATGGAGAAACCAAACGGTAGAAGTCTCCTTCCAAGATGGCTGGTTTCAAGCGGTTATAGTTCTTGACTGCCTCTTGGCAGAATTGCAAATCTTCCGGGGACATGTCGTGTAATCCGATGTCAAATCCCATTTTGCACATCATGGCTACGTCTACACGGAACTTGACGGAAGTCTGTCGGTTCCAGTTGGTAACGTGGGCGCAAATGGCTTTCATCGGGAAGAACTGTGAGAATCCCCACTGGATATAGAGGCGTTCGATTGGATCGGTGTCATCGCTTGCCCAGAACTCTGTGAAGTATTTCAATGCTCCGTAGTCGCAACGGGCGCCGCCACCTGAGCAAAGCATCATCATCAGCTTCGGGTATTTCGCTTTGATACGGTCTAATACATTATATAAACCGCGTACATGGTCAACATACAACTGTTCCTGTTTCTCTTTCAAATAAGGAGAGTAGATGTTTGTGATGGGACTGTTGCAATCCCATTTGAAGAAGGCAAGTTCCGGGTTCTCTGTCAACAAGTTGTCCACGACACCGAACACAAAGTCTTGTACTTCCGGATTTGCCAAGTCCAATACCAACTGGTTGCGGTAGTAGTAAGTCTTGCGGTTCGGCAATTTGATGATCCAATCCGGATGTTTCTCTGCCAATTCGCTCTTCGGGTTGACCATTTCAGGCTCAATCCAGATACCAAATTTCACACCGGCTTTCTTTGCCTCTTTCACCAAGAATGGAACACCGTTCGGCAATTTGCTCTTCATCGCTTGCCAGTCGCCCAAGCCTGCGTGGTCGTCGTTGCGTGGATATTTGTTGGCAAACCAACCATCGTCCAGCAGGAACATGTCCACGCCTAAGTTCTTCGCTTCGCTCATGACATTGCTTAATATCTTCTCGTCGAACTTGAATCCCGTATTTTCCCAATTGTTCAACAAGGTCATGCGGTCTGCTTTGCCATCTTTCAGCTGGTAGTTGCGTGCCCAGTCGTGAAGGTTGCGGCTCGCCTTGTCTTTGCCGGCTGTGCTGCGGGTAAAGATGAATTCCGGAGTCTGGAATGGGACACCGGCAGGCAATTCGTAGTTGGATGCGTAAGGATTGATTCCCGAAATGACACGCAAGTTGCCGACATTGTCCACCTCGAATGTGAAGCGGAAGTTGCCTGTCCATGCGATTGTTCCTAACACCACTTCGCCTTGGTGCTCTTGTGCCGGTTGGTTCATGCCCAGCTCAAAGAAAGGATACATGTGCATGGCGGCACGGCTGCCCAATTTGGTATCCAATATCTTCTTGCCATATTGCAACTGTTGGGTTGTCATTGTCATCTCTCTTGCCCAATCGCCGCTGAACTCCGTCAGGTAATAGGAAGGACGTTCAAAGTAGATGATGGATGAGGCGTAACGTCCCAAGATAATCGGCTTTTTCTCTTGGTGGCTGATTTCCGTCCATGTCGTGATAACGTTTTCTTTCTTGAAGGCCTTGAAGTGCAGGATGACTTGCAAAGGATAGGCATCATCTTTCAGCGTAATGATGGTTTCGGTCGTATTGCCGTCCAGGTTTTTCTGTTCGGAAGATACATAAGTCAATATCGTGCTCATGTTGCCATCGGCATGTTTGACCATCAAAGCCGGTTCAAAGTAGTCTTCCGCTCCGGAAGTCATATAGATTTCCCCGCCACGCAGTCCGGCGCTTCCGTCCGATCCCATTTTGGCAAAAGGGGAAAAATGTTGGATGTCCGCCTCGTGTTGGAGTTTGTCACCCAAATAGACTTGGTACAATCTGCCGTTCGGTGCTGTTTTGTAAATCAAATCCGTTTCGTCCGTGGAGATACGGATAATCTTCTCGTTTGCCTGTGCCCATGTTGTCAGGTTGAATCCAACGAGAAGCAGCATTAAAAGAGTCCAATACTTCTTCATGATGATTAAGATTAATGTTAATGTTTATACCTGCAAAAATAGGTAAAATTTTTCTTGTCAATCGTTTCTCCCTTTTCTATTTTCCTAAAACCTTCCAAAAAAGTATAGCTGTGTTTTGTTCTTGTTCTCCTTCTCCTTCTCCAAGGTCGAGTTATTGCTATAAGTAAAAGACAAAAAAACAATAAAAAATTTCTGATTTTCCCTGCAAACGAGCTTATTTGCTTATCTTTGCGTCAAATTTGAAACAATGAAGGAGCTGTTAGGCATATTATACAAGCTACGGATTTTTACATTGGAAGAGCTTTCAGAAGTCTTAAAGGGTAAGTTGAAATCCGTACAGGGAGTGCTTGCAAGTTACAAGCAGCAGGGGTGGATTGTGTCTATAAGGCGCAATACCTATTGTATGGTGGATATCGCATCCAAACAACCTGTTTGTAACAAATACGAAATCGGAAGTCATCTGTCGCCAACAGCTTGCATCAGCTATCATACTGCATTGGAATTTCATGGACTGGCACACCAACCTTTTAACGAGGTATTTGTGAAAAGCCTGTCACGTTTCAATTCCTTTGCCTTTGAAGATATAGATTACACTTATTGTCGCCAAACAAAGGAAATCATTGGTGTGATGAATCCAAAAGGAAACCCATACGTGCGAGTCACAGATGTAGAATCCACATTGCTGGATTGCTTCGACCGCATAGACCGAGCAGGTGGTATTGAGGAATTGTTGCATTGCATGGAATCAATTGTAATGCTTGATGAAGAAAAAATCACCCATTATCTTGAACGATACGACAAGGCTTTTCTGTACCAAAAGACAGGGTACTTGTTGGAGCGAATCAAAGAACAGGCCAACTTGTCTGACTCTCTAATAGAACTATGCCGAGCAAAAGGCATAAAAAGTGTAAAATGGTTGACTAATGACGAAGATTCAGACATATTTGTAAGCAAATGGCGCATGTATGTGCCACAGGAACTAACCTCAAAAGAAGAATATGAACTCATATAACAAACAAGCCCTTGACATCATTGCCAAAGAGCAAGGCTTTATTCGTGACAACCTCGAAAAGGTAATGCGACTTGTAGAAATCCTTAACTATTTCCATCATAGCCTGTTGTTGTCAAAGTCATTAGTGCTGAAAGGAGGCACTGCCATCAATCTCACAATCTTTCAGTTGCCGAGACTGTCTGTGGATATAGACTTGGATTTTACGATAGATTGCGACCGTGAATCGATGCTGTCTATCCGTAAGGAAGTAAACGGAGAGATACTTCGCTATATGGAGTCGGAAGGCTATCGTCTTGCGCCTGGCTCCAAGAATCCCCATACCCTCGATTCTTGGGTTTTCCACTACACTAATGTTGCAGGCAACAATGACGGTATCAAGATAGAAATTAATTATTCAGACCGTTGCCATATATTGCCAGCCATTGATGCTCATGTTTCCATCTCATTTCTGAATGATGTGAAAGTGTGCTCGTTATCTCCTATCGAATTATTTGCCACCAAGATAAATGCCCTTATTGGCAGATGTGCAGCACGCGATATTTACGATGTTTATAATATGGTGGAGCATCAACTGTTCGTAAGTGAGGTAGAACAAACGATGTTGAGGAAGGCAACAGTCTTTTATCTAACTGTTGGCTCAAGCAGAAAAAACAACAACACGCCTACAGAATTTGTCGATTTTCCACAAATAGATAAGATACGCTTTCCGCAGATTCGCTCACAACTCTTGCCTGTACTAAGGCGAAGTGAGTATTTCGACTTTGAAAAAGCCAAAGTAGAGGTGAAGGATTTTCTCAAAAGTTTGTTGGTCCTCACAGATTCCGAAAAAGAATACGTGCAAAATTTCAATAACAGAAGCTATTTGCCAGAATTATTGTTTGAAGACAAGGACATTGTTGACAAAATCAAGTTTCATCCTATGGCTTTGTGGAAAATGAGAAGTCGATGATAATTTGTCACAAAACTTGGAGTTTACTACAGGACTAATGACTCACGATACTTAGCTTCTCACCAAGGTGAGAAACAAAAATGCTTGATTAAAGCTGAAATAGCTCTCTTTGTAGAAAGAGATTGACACAAAAGTTCTTCGTTCATGCTATTTTTATCCTTTGCAACTAATATATAGCTAAAAATCTTATCTTTGCGAATAGATTAATATTAGAAGTATGAGTAGAATCAAAATAAGAAATTTCGGTCCAATAAAGGAATGCTCATCTTTGAATGATGGGTGGATTGAAATAAAGAAGGTAACTATGTTTATTGGAAATCAAGGAAGCGGTAAAAGTACTGTTGCCAAGTTGATTTCCACTTTCTCGTGGATGGAGAAGGTGTTGACGCGTGGTGACTATAAAGAGAAAGAGTTTACTGCCAGCAGATTTAGGAATAAATATTGTGGCTATCACCGGATAACAAGTTATTTCAAGAAAGATCAAACCGAAATTTATTATCAAGGTGATGCTTATCAATTTGCATATACTCTTAAGGGCGAGTTTCAGATTAGCAAGGTCGTTAATGGCATGAATGTCTATTCCTTGCCGCAAATCATGTATGTCCCGGCGGAAAGGAACTTTATCAGTTTGGTTAATAAGCCGAATTTGATTAAGGATCTTCCGGATGCGTTACTTACTTTTTTGTCGGAATATGATAAAGCTAAGGATTCGATAAAAGGGGCGTTTGCCTTGCCTATCAATCATGCTTCTTTGGAATATAACAAACAGAATGATATAATTTTTGTAAAGGGTGATGATTACAAGGTCCGGCTGATGGAATCTTCCAGTGGCTTCCAATCCATTGTCCCTCTATATTTGGTTTCTCAGTATCTTTCTAACTCGGTTAAGGAACAGCCAAACAAATCTATGAAGATGAGCAGTGATGAAGCCAAACGATTCGAAAAGGAGGTTTCTAATATTTGGGAAAATGCCGATTTGTCAGAGGAGCAAAGGAGAATCGCTCTTTCCAGCCTTTCTTCGAAGTTCAACAAGTCTGCATTTATTAATATTGTAGAGGAACCTGAGCAAAATTTATTTCCGTCATCTCAATGGGAGTTAACTCAGAGTTTGTTGGCTTTTAATAATTCTTTGGAGGCAAATAAACTGATTATAACGACGCACAGCCCTTATTTGATTAACGGGTTGACGATTGCCGTGAAAGCCGGTATGCTTAAAAAGGAGGCGGGCTCAAATGAGGCTGCACAAAAAAGGATAAATGCCATCTATCCTTTAGAGTCTTCCATCCATCCTGATGATATGGCTATTTATGAGTTGGATGAAGAATCTGGTGACGTGTCGCTTTTGGATACTTATCATGGATTACCTTCTGATGATAATTTCCTGAATAGCATGCTTGAGAGAACGAATGATATATTTGCTGATTTGTTAGAAATCCAACAGACGTTATGATTGATTTTTTCCCTAAAGAGCATATTTCATGTAGTAGTAAAAAGCGTTTTGGTGTGTGTGATGTTCCCGCAGCCGAAGAGAAAGCTTATATTGCAGAAAGAGAAGGTGAGAACTGGATAGCGGTCGTGGACAATTATTATCAATCCAAAGTGAATTTTGTTCCTATTGACCACTGCATCGAACTTCTCCGACCTGATGATAAAATGGATAACCGCTGTGATGGATGTTTCTTTTATGAGAAAACAATCATATTTGTCGAGCTTAAAGATAGAAGTATTAAAGGAACCGGGTGGATAAAAGATGCGGAGAGGCAGCTTCGTCATACCATTAGACATTTTGAAGATGAGAAAGTGTCCGATACTTTTAAGGTTAAGAAAGCATATATAGCAAATAGTGCGAAGCCGCGATTTCAAAGTGGACAGGCTGTTCGCATGGAGAACTTTTTCGCAGAGACTAAATATGTCCTCAGAATAGAGAATACAATTGAAATAGTTTAATTCATTTCCTTTAGCGCTTGTATTAATTGCAACTATTCTTCATATACAAAAAAACAAGGGATGTAACAAGTTGCGTTGTTACATCCCTCTTTTTTGCGTCCTGCCTCCTCACGGGGGCGAACGGAATAGAACTTTTACACTTAACTATCGGCTCACTTTCGCTTTCCCAAGCTACTTTTGGTGTGAACTGTAATAATTAATTTGTAATTATCTTTTCGGAGAGTAAGTCTGGAACCGGAGTCCCGGACTTACTTGCTCGTCTGTTTAGCTCTATTATTTAACTACTACCTTAACAGCTTCTTCGCCTTCAACTGCTACTACTACGATTCCAGCAGGAACTGAGATAGAAGCGTTGTCAGAAGAGATAACTGCGTTAGCCAATGTCTGGCCTAAGATGTTAGTTACGACTACTGCCTTACCAGCTGCACCCTTAACAACTACTGCGCCGTTTGTAGCAGATACTGTTACGTCGCTTGTAGCGATTGTTTCGTTTGCAGTTGCGTGAGCGTCTTTGTCAACAGCTGCCATTGTGAAGCGAGCTGCCTGGTTGATAGCTTCGCCGAATGTACCAGTTGTTGTTGCATCAGCAAATTTCTTCCATGCGTCTGTTGAATCACCTGTGTTGTGATCACCATTGTCATTAGTGTACTGAGTCAATACAGGAACGTTGTTGTGCAACTTAATCCAAGCACCAGCTCCGAATGAACCAATCATTGCATTGTTATACATGTCATTAGATTCAATCAAGAAGCTATTTTCAGCATCACCTGTTTCACGGAATGAGAAGGCAACGTTGTTGTGCTCACCGTTCAATTCAACTACATCATACAACTTACCTTGGTTAGCTTTGTCGAAGAATGAAGGTTTAACATACTTCATACCGCTTCCGTCTTTAGCTTCTTCTTTGATAGATGCCAAAGTAGTACCATTCTTCAAGACAAACAATTTATCACCTTGGTGGATAGCTTCTACGAAACCTAAGCGAACGAAGTTGTCAGCCTTGAATGCATCAGCACGTTTAGTCAACTTGTCGATAAGAGCGTGTTTGATAGAGTCGTTGAAGTTAACCAAGAAGCGACCTTCTACATAACCTGCAACTTCTGCTGTGTGTTCGCAACCCGGGTTGATACCGTGGATACCGTCTACACAATATTTGTAAGCTGGAACTGAGTCAGCAGCAACAACCAATAAGTATTGAGGCATGTAAGCAGAAGATTTAGCAACAGCGTCTACATAGAAACCTTCACGTTTAGTCTGGTTGCCCAAGTTTTCAGCAGCCAAGTAGTTCAACTTGTTAGCCATAGCAAGTTTAGAACCAGAATCTTCATACAAGCTTTCGTTACCCTGATAGTCAACAGTTGTCAAGTCGATAACTTTCTTAGCATTGTTAACCAAACCAGATTCCTTCAAGTTACGATATAACTTGCGGTCTGCGCTTACCAAAGCAAATGCTTCAGTTGCAGTTTCACACAAGTCAGCAATCTTAGCATCGTTCTTAGTATTTTCAATATTCAACTTACCAATCTGGTTGTAAGCAGCCAATGACATTGTAACCATTGTCTTACCATCTTTCTTGAATTCTATGCGATCTGCTAAAGGAACAAGAGTCAAACCAGTCAATTGATCTTTAGTTCCATTAACCTCAGTAAATTGTGGTTGGTTGATGATTGCGTAACCATGAACACCATTCAATTCATTATTTTCTTTCAAAGTTACAATAGCGAATCTCAAGTTGTCAGATTTAGCAATTTCTTCTTCTGTAGCTAATCTATACTTGTGCTGGTTATCGATAGCCAAGAATGTATGATCGTTGTCAATCAAGTTTTCATCCTTAACTTTAACCTTGAAGAATGTCTTATACAACGGCTTCACAGCTGCTTTTTCGCTTGAATAACCGTATTCAATAGAATCTCTGTATTCGAATTTGTATGTACCTAACTTCACTACATCAAATTTTTCAGTAGCAGGGTTAAATACTTCTTTAGTTTCCTCTACAGGATACCAACCTTCAGCACGATACAATTCAAATTCTGTACCTTCGTCAACCAATCTCAAATAGTCGCTTCTAGAAGAGTCTAAGCCTAAGAACTTGCCACTTAACGTTTCGTCAAAGATTTGTTCGAACTTGTAAGTAGTTTCACGCAATACGCTTTCTTTTTCATTGAAGAAGCCTTCAGTAGTCTGAGGATCAACTGGGTTGAATGCTACGCGGTCAGCACAGTTGAAATAGTATTCGTCATGATCATCAACGGTGCTATCTGTCCATGATCTGTAATAATCACGATGGTTAAGAGTAAAGTAGCGACCATCTTTGTCCATATACAATTGACCTTCAAATACAGGATCATCATCAAACCATCCGAATAATTGAGTAAACCAGTTCTGACCATTGAATTCACGGTTGTAGATAGCAACAGTCGGAGTTGCATTCAACGGTTCATCACATGGCTGTTGTTCAACAACCCACTGAGTTGCCGGCATGTGATGGAAGTTCTGCAAACCTTTTTCAATTGTATCATAAACTACATGACCCTTCATATCTTTTACGATATAAGCACCATCTTTACGGTTTTCAGTCTGAGTTGTAGTCAATTCAGGTTTAACCAAGTTCATGAAATACAAACCGCTCTTAACGGTAGCACGTGTCAAGTAAGAGTACATGTGGTTGAAAGTAACGCGCATACGCTGAGCAGCAACATAGTCCACGAAAGTAGCATTTCCAGACACGCTTGATTTGTTGGTTACGTAAGCTGGATTGTCCTGCGTCGTACTACCATTAGTTTTTGAATTGTTCGTTGTTAAACCAAACTTACAAGCAGCAGCATACTTCTCTAAGTTTGCATCAATTCCACCACCAGCAGCACTTACTGTCAACAATTGTGCGGCATCGCCTACAGTTGAATTGTTAAATGCAAACAAAGCGACTGGGACATCCTTAGCCTTGTTGTACGCTGAATTGTAGGTTCTATCAGGAGTAGTAGTATCGTATGCTTTACCAGCGTTCACTGTATTGAAATAATCTTGACCCCAAGCAGTAGCCAAACGAGATTTTTCGTATGTCAATTCACCTGCTTTGAAAGCCTCATATTCAGAGTGAGAGAAACGAGATGCGTTCAACGGTTCGAATACTACGCTATCGTTAGATGGATAGTAAGTCACTTTCCAGTGATAACGTGCTTCCAACGGGTCTACAATCATGTCATTAGCCTTATAATCTGCGGTTTTGACTGCTTTTTTGCTATATACTCGTTCGTTATTAGTCAAAGTTTCATCACCTTTGATATGAGAATAGAATTTGGTTACAACTTCCAAACCTTGGTAGATACCAGTTTCAACGCCATCATACATCTTTTCTGATACCATCAAATATTTGTAGTAGCCATCAGTAGATGCTGCTTTTTCACGAAGCAAGATGTTATAACCTGCATAAGCATTCTTATCTTTAGAAATGCTGAATTCATCAGCTTTGTAGTTAGTTCTTTCCAACTGAGTGTAAGGACTTGCTTCTGCTACGAACTCACCAGCCAAAGGATTCACTGCTAATTGAACCAATTCATTAGAACCCGGTTTACAAACCATGAACTTAGTTGATTTGCCAGCCTTTTCTTTTTCTACTGCGTCTGCCCACTCGTTGTAATCAGCAATATGATTAGGGAAGCTTAAGAATGAACCATCAGCATCAATCATTGTATTGATCTCAACAGCATTCAATACTTTAGCACCAGCGATAACCGGTTTAACTCTCAACGCCAAAGCTGAAACATTCTTGATATAATCACCGGCTTTAGCCTTAGATTCCTTCAATGTTACAATAACGTTGCTCTTGCTAAAGCTTGCATCAACACCTACACGCTTTTCATTCTCAATCTTACTTTCGAAGTTAAGTGCCACAGGAGCTTGAATACCCTCTTTAGCCAAGAACATTACAGAGTCTGCTCCATTGTGGAAGTAAGAATAAACTGTGCTATAACCTTCGTCAAGGCCTGCGTTTGTGGTGTACAGTTCCCACTGGTTGTTGCAACCATCCAACAAACCATCCTTCAAATATTCCCAGTTATCATTACCAGCACTTGCCGCCAATTGATTGTTGCCATCCAACTGCAAAGCGTTAGTACAATCCATAGTCAGTTTATAACCGGTTTCTTTGTTTTCAAAAGAATAAGCCTGACCATGAATCAAAGAAGGAGCAGTTGTGATTTTCCACAAAGAGTGAGTCAAAGTTGCATCTTCTACCAAACGAGAAGTAAGATACAATTTACCAGTTGAATAATCACGTTCTACTGTCAAAACCTTGCTTGTTCCATCATCTGTCTTTACCTGCAACTGATAATAGTAGTTAGAGTTGATATCGGCTACTTTCAAGAAGCCTTCATCAAACATCGCAGCTTTAACAGAACGAGTACGATAAGCGACTTCACCGTCTTGTGGGCAATACTGCGCAGTTGCAGTCAATGAACCCGCCAACAAGAAGCCAGCACAAAGTGTAAGTACTTTTTTG
>OLNF01000607.1_pt1 | contig 31833 bp, 27 predicted proteins | sample 1673061 | NCBI WGS metagenome assembly OLNF01 (sample SAMEA3136751, study PRJEB25190) | human gut metagenome
TGAGAATTGCGGGAGCTGCTTAGCAGCGGAGCAATTCGTAGATATCAAGTTAGGGTCAAAATACCCTTTGAACCTGACATCATTATTATATTTGTAGAAGCAGAGTAAATATAATAAGTATTTATGCTGTGATTATTGTGTTACAAAATGTATTCATACAAATATAATTTTATACACTATATTATATAACAGAAAACTGCAAAATGTAAAGATAAGTAATCTTCCTAAATATTAAATTTTTGGAAACAAAACGGAAAAAATTACATAAATACATAAAACTACTTGCGCGAAAGCAGAAAGCAGGTATAATAAAGGGCAGAAGAAACAATGAACCTGCGGTTCATATAAGTGAAGTTAAAAGAAATTCAGAACATTAACCCATGATCATAACTATTTTCTAAACCTCACTGCCAGTTATTCAGACGGCGTTCCTGCCGCGGCAGTGTACAGAGGTATGTTTCCCAGGATAAGATAAGTACAGCAGGGATATTGTTTTTTCAACAGCCGATAAGGTGCTTTCTAAAATCATGATTTTCAGGAGAAAGGAGGTAAGCTTACGGAAAATATATCACGTGCAAAAAAGAAAGCCCTGCGTAAACCACTGGAAAATGAACTCAAAGGTTACCGCGATCAGGGAATTCCCCTGTATCTTGACGGTATGCTCAGTAACCCGAAATCAATTGCAAAAGCCTGTCAGATTGCAGAAGGTGGTGGCTATATGCGGGATTACGTGGAAGATGAAAAAGGACGGATCGCCCGTGTAGACTTTGATTTCGTCCAGGAAAAATAACAGAAGATAAGGAAGGCTGCCCGAATAGATTTTGAAACAGTCCCCCGATGTTCCTGATGCCTTCGGGCAGCTGACAATATGAAAATTCTATGAAAAGTCGTTTTTTGCAATACAATTGTAATAATCTATGATATACTTATACTGAACGACGGCAATCACAGGTGTTGTTCAGGATCAGAACAATATCTGAGCATATCGAATACCGAAAGGAAGAAAAAAATGAAAAAAAATTATAAACCAATAGCTGTAGTCGTGGTTTTGATTTTTCTCGTAGCCATTCTTGGGATTGTAAGTCATATAGTGCTAAAATATGTGCCGTCCCGGGAGAAGATGGACCTGAACGAATATTATGGACAGGTGGCGGACGGGGAGATCGCACTGGTCATGGGAACCGAGAAGCTCGATGAACGCGGACTGGTTGACGGTGACAGAGTATATCTGCCGCTGGATGTGGTAAATACATATCTGAACCAGAGATATTACTGGGATTCAGCTGATCAGAAAGTACTTTATGCCACACCTTCTGAACTTACATCAGAAGCTGCATCTGCTGAGGCAGGAGAACAGGTCTGGCTTAAGGATGATACAGTATATCTGAATCTTTCCTATGTTCAGAAGTACACAGATATTGATGCATATATTTATAAAGATCCATATCGTATCGCTGTTCAGTATCAGTTTGACAATGTTAAAACGGTCAAGGTTAAGAAGAACACCAGTGTACGTTACCGCGGCGGAATCAAATCAGCAGTTATTGCTTCTGTGAAGAAGGGAACACAGCTTCGTCTGCTGGAAGAACTGGATAACTGGGACCAGGTTGCTACAGATGACGGATATATTGGTTATGTTGACAGGAAAGCAGTAGGAAAAGCAGAGGATACGAGTTTTGACAGAAGCTTTGATGGTGAGCAGTATTCTTATCTGACTATGGATAAGAAGGTTAATATGGTATGGCATCAGGTGACTTCTACAGATGCGAATGCTTATTTTGCAGATGCAACAGCTAATATGACAGGGGTGAATGTAATTTCACCTACCTGGTTCTATCTGACAGATACAGCCGGAAATATTGCAAATATTGCAAGTGCAGATTATGTGGCACAGGCACATGATAAGGGACTTCAGGTCTGGGGACTTATTGATAACTTTACTCAGGATGTAAGTACAACAGAAACACTTTCCAGCACTTCTGCAAGACAGAATATTATCAGTCAGCTGATTCAGGCTGCTACAAATGTGGGAATGGATGGTATTAATGTAGATTTTGAGTCACTGAGCGAAGATGTGGGAATTCATTTCCTTGAATTTCTGAGAGAACTTTCTATAGAATGTCATAAGAACAATCTGGTTCTTTCAGTAGATAATCCGGTTCCTGAGGATTTCACCAGTCATTACGACCGTGCTGAACAGGGTCGTGTTGTAGATTATGTTATCATTATGGGCTATGATGAACATTACGTAGGTTCTGAGGCTGGTTCTGTAGCATCTCTTCCATGGGTTGAACAAGGTGTGCAGGATACACTGGAAGAAGTTCCGGCGGAGCGTGTGATCAATGCGGTACCGTTCTACACCAGGCTGTGGAGAACCACCGGCGGAAATGTGACCAGCGAAGCCATTGGTATGGATCAGGCACAACAGGTAATAGCCGAGAATAATGTAGAAACTTATTGGGATAAGACAACATCTCAGAATTATGGAACTTATGATATTGATAATTCGACCTATCAGATCTGGCTGGAGGATTCCCAGTCCATCGCAGAGAAAGTGAAACTGGTATCCAAATATAACCTTGCAGGTGTTTCTGCATGGAAACTTGGATTTGAAAACAGCGGAATCTGGCAGGTAATTTCCGATAATCTGAATTAAAGAAATAAAACACTTGCGGGAGTTTCTGGACGCAGGCTCTAAAAACACCTTCTGAGACATATATTAAGTATAGTAATCCGGGGAGAAGTATATAAAATCCCGGAAACTGTAAATATGTCCGGAGGTGTTTTTTTGTATGAGCTATATGAAGAAGTATGGCATGGAGCTGCTGATGGCATGTCTGTTACTGGTGAGTTTCCTGATCCTGTCGAAGCAGGCAGCACAGGTGGCTGGAAACATGAGTACTGTTGAGCATTCCAGAACAATTTTGGTGGATGTGGGACACGGCGGTGCAGATCCGGGAATGATCGGAGTAGGCGGTCTTGAGGAAAAGGGGATTAATCTGCAGATTGCCCTGAAGTTGAAAGAGATTCTTGAAACTAAAGGATATACAGTGGTCATGACACGTGAGGAGGATAAAGGACTCTACGATGAAGATAGCAGAAATCAGAAAGCACAGGATATGCAGCGACGGATCGCAATGATCAAAGAGTGCAGACCGGTGTTGTGTGTCAGCATTCATCAGAACAGTTATCAGGATTCGGCAGTCTATGGTCCTCAGGTATTTTATTATGAAGATTCTGCTCAGGGTAAAGAGCTGGCAGAACTGATCCAGTCAGAATTGAATACCGGACTGGAAGTGGAGCGTCCAAGAGTGGCAAAAGGAAATAAGACCTATTATCTGCTGAAGAGAAGTGAAAGTGTGCTGAATATTGTAGAGTGCGGATTCCTGACTAATCCACAGGAAGCAGAACTGCTTCAGACAGATGAGTATCAGAATAAGGTGGCGCAGGCAGTAGCCAGGGGAATTGAAGGATACTTGAAAAAGTGAAAGAGTTCTCGAAGAATTTGTGTATGTATATATAAATCACATGATAATAAAATGTTTAATTTATGTGAACACACTTCTAATAAGTAAAGATTTTTGCTATACTGATACCGGTTTAACCGAATCAAGTAAGTTTCCTGCTTCAATTGCGAACGCAATAAGCAGTGGGTAGGGGCTTGCTTGTATCAGGAGGAGTACAAGCTCGCTCCGCTTGATTTTAAAGAGAAAGAGCGCAGGGAGAGATTATGCTTGGAATTATTTATCTGTTCCTGGCAGGAATGCTGGGATATGAAACTTCAAAGATATTGACAGAAGAAGTGAGAAGTATACAGGGTGTTAACCGTATCTGGCTGATACTTCCGGCTTCATTCGGAATTGGAACCCTTTTGCTGACCTGGGCTGTGTATGTTATTTCGTGGTTTTTCAGCGTGGTGGGAAAATCACAGAATCCATTGCTGTATGGAAATACTATAAGTATGGTTGGCGCAGCATTGATTCTTATCTTTGCGGCAGTATTGAGATATAAGAAGAATGCAGTAAGAACTGACGGAGGTCAGAAGAATATAAGAACAGGTCTGGCAGAAAAGCTGATAAGTAATAAGAAAGGTTTTAAGAGAGAAGTTCTTCTGTTTGGCCTGCTGGCAGTATTCATTACATATATGATGTTTTACGTTTTCTATATAAGAGACGGAGTCTTGTATTCCGGCCTGACTGTATATGGAGATTATGCACCGCATACAGCGATGATGCGTTCCTTTTCTATGGGGAATAATTTTCCTACTCAGTATCCGCATTACGGCGGTGCAGATGTGAAGTATCATTTTATGTTTCAGTTTCTGACTGGAAATCTGGAATACCTGGGACTGCGGATGGATATTGCCTATAATATTGTAAGTTCTGCATCACTTGTGGGATTTCTTATGCTGCTTTATCAGCTGGCATTACGGATCACAGGCAAAATAAGCTGTGGAGCAGTGACGATATTTCTGTTTTTTTTCAGAAGTGGAATGGCTTTTTTCAGATTTGTGTGGGAACATATTCAGACAGGAGATTTGCTGGAAACATTAAGCGAAAATGTATCTTTCATCGGATATACCACCAATGAGAACTGGGGATTATGGAATTTTAATGTATATCTGAATCAGAGACATCTGGCATTTGGGCTTCTGCTGGTAACACTGGCATTGTATCTGTTTATGGATTGGCTGGAAGCAGGAACCGCACATGAGGAAAAAGGACTTCTCTGGATGAAAGGGAGATTTTTCTCAAAGGAAGGATGGAAAAGCAGAAATCCGGAGCAGGCACTGCTTATGGGAATGTTTCTGGGACTGTGTGCGTTCTGGAACGGAGCGGCAGTGATCGGTGGATTGCTGATACTGTGTGGATTTGCAATTTTTTCAGATGGAAAAATTGATTATGCCATTACTGCAGCAGTGACGATATTCTTTTCCTATCTCCAGACGAAGATTTTTATTTCAGGAAGTGCTATGAGCCCTCAGATTTATCTGGGATTTCTGGCTGAGGATAAGACAGTTTGGGGAGTAGTGAAATATCTGTTCTGGATGAGCGGAATCTTTTTTCTCGGTCTGGCGGTGTTGGTATGGTTTATGCGGAGACGGGAACGGATGATTCTTCTGGGATTTCTTTTTCCGACGATCTTTGCTTTTGTACTTTTGATGACACCGGATATTAATGTGAATCATAAATATATCATGGTTTCCTATGCGTTTCTGGCAATCTTCTGGGCATGGGCGATATGCAGCCTGTGGAATCGGAAAATTTATGGGAAAATTCTGGCAGCAGTATTAGCGATTTGTCTCAGTGCAACGGGGATTTATGATTTTGCAGTAATTGTAAGAGGAAACGGTCCGGGCAGACGTGTGGCTGTAAATATGGACAGTGATCTGACAAAATGGCTGGCAGATAATCTGGATAAAGATGATCTGCTGCTGACTCCGGAGTATAGTATGAATGAAGTGACGATGTCGGGAGTGATGCTTTACTGCGGATGGCCATATTATGCGTGGTCGGCAGGGTATGATACCAATTACCGGGCTGCACAGGCTGTGACTATTTATACTACAATGGACAGCGAGGAGCTGAAAAAAGTGGTAAAACAGGAGCGGATCACTTATATTCTGTTTGAAGAGGGATCGGAATTTGAGCAGCAGCAATGTGTGGAGGACACGATAGCTGCCACATATGAGAAGGTATATGAAACAGAAGATGGCAGAATACGGATTTATAAGACATCTGAGTGATTCGGGCGGAAATAATAGTCTGACAACCTGGCACAGGTAATCGATAAGTTACAGGGCAAAAGGAAAAATGAGTAAGATTAATGAATAAATAAGAGGGAAGAGGAGGAAATACTGATGAAGAAATGGGCACCGCGAGTGCTTCTGGCAGCAGCTCTTGCAGGGCTGTCTGCATTTTTGATGAAGGGAGATGTCTGGACATTCTGGACCTGGTGGATACTGGCGTTTCTGATGGGGATGGTTGCCATGCCTGTAACCGGGCGGCTGTTTGCAGGATTTGAAGATAAGGGCTGGATGTTCTCAAAAGTACTGGCAGTTACAGTAACAGGCTTTCTTACCTGGCTGCTTGTGACGGTGAAAATCCTTCCGTTTACGGCTGTTACCTGCATTGGAGTGTCACTGGTATGTGCGGTTGGATGTGGGATTCTGTATCATTTTCAGATAAAAAAGGGGATTGACTGTATCCCGGCTGGAAAAGGAGATCTGGTTTACTGGGAAGAAATCCTGTTTTTTATATTTTTTATGATGTGGACATATTTTGCAGGATTTCGTCCACAGGCTTATGGAACTGAGAAATTTATGGATTACGGTTTCATGGAGGCCATGATGCGCAGTACTACACTTCCTGCAAGAGATCTGTGGTACTCGGAAGGCACGATCAATTATTATTATGGCGGACAATATTTCGCAGTATTTCTTACAAAGCTGACTGGAACCAGAGTGGAACTTACTTACAATCTGATGCGTACTTTTGTGGCGGCATTTGCATTTGTGCTTCCGTTCTCACTGGTTTATCAGATGTCAGTGGACAGGCTAAAAGGAAAACTGACAGGGAAGAAACGATGTGTGCCGGCTGTGGCAGGAATTGTGGCAGGACTTTCTGTATCTGTTGCGGGAAATATGCATTATGTAGTTTACAGCAAGATCATTCCGTGGATCCAGAGACTTCAGGGAAAAGAAACGGACAGTTACTGGTTCCCGGATGCTACCCGATATATTGGATATAATCCGGATGTACCGGATAAGACGATTCATGAATTTCCGTGTTATTCTTTTGTACTGGGAGATTTACATGCGCATGTGGTCAATGTGATGTTTGTGCTGTTCCTGGTGGGACTTCTCTATGCATGGATGCGAAGCGTGCGTATGCGGGAAGCAGTGATCGAAAAGCCGGGACAAAAGGAATTCTGGAAGAAACAACTGCTGATTCCGCATATTCTGCTGGCTGCAGTTATGATCGGCATGTTTCGTTTTACGAATTTCTGGGACTTTATTATTTATTTCGTAGTGACCGGTGGAGTAGTACTTTTTACCAATATTGTTCAGTTTAACGGAAAAGTGAAGAAGATACTGGGAGTGACTGTGGTGCAGGCCGTAGAGATCATTGTGATTTCTTATGTGGTTGCTCTGCCGTTTACCTTACAGTTTGACAGTATGTTCAAGGGTGTTGGAATCGCGCAGAATCATTCGATGATCCATCAGCTGCTGATTCTCTGGGGACTGCCGGTATTCCTGACAGTGCTGCTGATCATCTGCATTATATGGGAAAAACTTCGCGGCGGAGCGAACAGAAGTCTTTATCGACTGATGAAAGCAATTTCAGTGCCGGATCTCTTTGCGATCATTATGGGACTTTGTGCCATAGGATTGATCGCGATTCCGGAGTTTGTTTATGTAAGAGATATTTATGAAAATGGAAATGCCAGGGCAAATACTATGTTTAAGCTGACTTACCAGGCATATATGCTGTTTGGAATGACCATGGGATATGGGATTTTCCGTATGCTGGCAGATGCGCGTAAGAAAGTATTTAAGGTTCTGTCTGTTATCGGTCTGGTACTGCTTTGCTGGACGTTTGGCTATTTCGGAAACAGTGTACATGCGTGGTTCGGAAATGTCTGGGATCCGTCAGAATATAAGGGATTGAATGCAACTTCTTTCCTGGAGAATGATTTCGCAGAGGATGTATCCGGCATTCAGTGGCTCAAGAAAAACGTTAAAGGTTCACCGGTTGTGCTTGAGGCGAACGGGGACAGTTACAGCGGATACGAACGTGTTTCTGCAATGACCGGACTGCCGACTGTGCTTGGATGGTATGTACATGAGTGGCTCTGGCGTGATGACACGGCGGACCTGAATGAGAAGAGTGCGGATATTGAGGAGATTTATACTTCTACAGATGAAGAGAGGGTAAAGGAATTGCTCGATGAGTATGATGTTTCTTATATTTTTGTCGGATCGAAAGAGAGGGAGAAATATGGGGAGGCATTGAATGAAGAAGTGTTGAAATCACTGGGAGAAGTTGTGTTCCAGGATGAGGTGTATAATACTTATATTCTTAAAGTTAATAAGTAAGAGAGTAGAAAATGGCGGCAGTTGTGCCGCCATTTATATTTTACGGTTATTCATAAGGGACGCGTAGTAGAAAAATAGTTCATTTCCTGTGCGGTTTCGGGCACTAAGATATTCTAAGCTGTCAAAAATCTGCTAAAGGCATGAGCCATCAAGGACAAACTCGCTGACGCTCAGACAGTGTCCCTGATGGCTCATAACGCAGATTTCTGACAGCTAAGAATATCTAAGAACCCTGCAAATGCACAGGAAATGAACTATTTTTCTACTACGCTGTTTATTTGGTTAATAACTATTTGGTTAATAACTGAAAGGATAGTGATAATTATTAGATGGTAATGAGGGAGAATATAGATGACGGCGTTCACTATTCTGCGTGTACTTATAAAAGAATTTATAAATATTGTATGAAGGCGATCAGAAAATAAGAAAGAAGGATATGGATTTAACCGAATACGGATGAGCTTATCCATATGCTTCAAAAATAAAATAGAAGTAGAGCTGTAGAAATGGGAGGTAAACACAGATACCTCTCATTTTTTTGCTTAAAGCTGAATAAAAAGAAAAAATCTGTTATTATGAGAACCGATTTACTTTTATATGCATCTAATTAGTGTAAAAGAAAAAAGAAACACGTGTACAAATCCGGCCGGACAGAAGGAGAAAACAGATTATGACGAAAGATGCATTTATCAGGGAAGTTCGAAATGCAGAAGCCATGCTGTATCATATATCAAAGTCTATTTTGAAAAATGATTCTGATTGTGGTGATGCTGTGCAGGAGACTCTTCTTAAAGCATACGAGAAGCTTCCTATGTTAAAAGAAGAGAAGTTCTTCCGAACATGGATTACCAGGATACTGATTAATGAATGTACGGGGATTCTTCGAAAACGGAAAAATGTTATTCCATATGAAGACTATATGGATAATGCAAGGATGTTTGAAGAGAACCGGTATCATCACTTATATATGGCGATTATGGAACTCCCGGAAGATTTACGAATTTTGGTAACTTTATATTATATAGAAGGATTTTCTCAGAAAGAGATCAGTGAAATTCTGGAGATTCCGGAAGGAACGATCAAAAGCAGGCTTTCAAGGGCAAGAGAGTTTCTGAAGATACAGCTTTCTGATGAGGAGGAGAAATCACCAATTTCCAGGAAAAACAGTAAAATGTCAAATAAAATGACAGGAAAGGGGAAAATGCCATGTTAGAAAATAAATGGAAAGATATAGCACCGGAAGTACCACATGATTTTCATGAGAAGTTCGAAGAAACCCTGAAATGTATTGAAAAAGATGATACAGCAGATAAGAGATATAAGAAAAAGAAAATTCGTGTTCGTGTGCTGATCGCAGCCGCAGTGCTTTGTGCCGGTATGGTCGTTACTGTAGCTGCAAATGAGTTTTTTAAATGGAATGATCACCTGGTAAAGAGGCTGGAACCATCAGAAGAGCAGCAGGAGACGCTGCAGGAAACAAATTATATCCAGAATATTAATCAGTCAGAGACACAGAATGGTGTAACTGTTACTTTAACAGATTCCATACAGGATCAGGGATTTCTGTTTGCATTTTTTGAAGTGAAAACGGATGATGGCATTGTTATGGATGATAATACTTCTTTCGAAGAAGTGTTGCATTTCCGGATTGATGGAACGGAAGTGTATGGAGATGACGAAAATCGACTGGGAAGTCTCAGCACGGGAGTAGGACAGGATACTTTATTAAAAGAGGACCAAAATTCTGCACATCTTAAATATTTTAATGTTTCTCTTTCCTATGACAGTGATTATGATTTGAGTAACAGAACCGTTGAAATTTCATTAAAAAACCTTACAGAAGAAGGAAATTATGCAGAGGAAGGGACGGTGCTGACAGAGGGAATATGGAATTTTAAATGGACTTTGGGTACAGTGAAAACTCCGGCAAGTCTGGAGGTAAACCGGAAATGTGATTTTGGAGGCTATGAAATCACTGTGAAAAAGATGGAGGTGTCTCCTCTTCTGTGGTCTCTATATCTTGACTATAATGAGGCTATGAAAGTGTATGATGACGAAAGAAACAGATTTGAGTATACAGGAACTGATTATGGCATGGATCTTTATATCAGGACAGATATTGATCAGGTACGTTATGAAGATGGAACCGTCGTGGATTTTGATACAACTATAGGAGGAATCAGCGGTGGTGGAGAAAAACAGGATAAGGAAAATGGAGTCCTGATCATCAGAAAAAGTTTTCCCAAACTTGTGGATGTGGATAAGCTTCAGGCAGTGCATTTCAGAAATATTGATCAGTGGCTTGAGGTGCGAAAATAGAAATGATTGAACGGAAATAGAAAAACAGTGATAGTCATGAATTATGAAGTTCATGGCTGTCACTGTTTTTTCGTTACAGGTATTTTAAATAATAATTTACGGTTATTTTTCGTATATAAATTGATGTAATGCAAAATTGTGTGAAATTTTTACATTACTGTCTGGATAGAGCGGCAAGATAGCCTTCCATATATGCCTGAACGCGTTTTTTGCCGTAAATATCAAGACTTTTATAAAGGTTAATGACACAGGTTTCATCTTGGGTCAGGTCTGTGATCTGGACGCATTCATGTTTAACATTTGAAATCCCGAGAATATAATCAATAGGAACCCCAAATATTTCACGCAATCTGATAAGGGATTTAACACTCGGTGAATATTTTCCCTTTTCATAAGCACTGATTGTTTCCTGAGATACTTCCAGTTCAATACTGAGTCTGACTTGAGTAATCTTTTTTTCTTCTCTTAATTCTTTTATGCGGTTCATGTTTGCCTCCTCTATCAATATTTTACAAGTTATAGTTGTATGAAATAGAAGCTGGTGATATACTTTTTACAAGCTGAACTTGTAATTGTAGAAGAATAACTAGAAAAAGAATTCGTTTTTATAATTCCGTAAACAAATTTTCAAGAGAAATGTTTATTTTTTTACATAGATGCAGAAGATTTTTTGAGATGATTCCAATTGTTTTTATTAAGTCGAATAAATAGAGCTTTTCCTATGGAATCTTTATGTTAATTACATAATTTTTTCGCGGTTCTATAGTGGGAAAGTTGAGTTGGTAACTATTGAATAAAGGGAAATGGAGAAAAAGAAAAATGAAATTATGTATGGGTTGTATGCAAGAAATGGATGATCAGGAAGTAATATGTCCTAATTGTGGATACACAGAGGGGACTTTGCAATCAGAATCTTATTATCTGATTGCTGGAACGGTTCTTGCGCGAAGATATATAGTGGGAAAGGTACTTGGCTATGGTGGATGAGGGAAATGCAGATGGTAACTTTCATTTAAGAGACAGTCTTTATGATGAAGATTGGAATGAGATTATTTTGTATGAAGAAAGGGGCACTGAAGATGAAAATGAGGCTATCTATACAGCTTATACAAATAATGAAGAACGACAGCTGACAATGAGTGAGTATGATGAAGAAATTTCTAATCTATATGATAATTGTACTATGACGGAAGCGGTAGCGGAGATGTCGGGTGACCCAGAAACAACTCAGATAGATAAGCAGGGAATATTAGATTTTTTGCAGTCGTTGAGCTCAACGAAAGATTCAGGAACTGAAGCGGAAATTCAGAATGGTACAGTTACCGGTTATCCTGAGTATGATGAAATAATACGTCAATATTATCAGGGAATGATTTCGAAGTGGTCTATGAATGAGTTTAGTGAAAAAAATTTGTGTTATCTGGCAGGTTTGGAAATGAGCGGTGCAGACAATTTAGGATACTGTCTTATGGATATTAACGGAGACGGTATAGATGAATTGGTAATAGGAAATGCGGGTGATAATCCATATACCGGAATGTTTTTTGATATGTATACAATCGTTGAGGGACAAAGGGTATTAGTTGCGTCGAGCGGAGAACGTGACAGATATTATGTATGTGAAGATTATACGATTGCAAATGAAGGGTCTGGCGGTGCATCTAATTCTGTTTGGAATTATTATGAGTTTGTTTCTGGTCAGTTAGAATTAAAAGAAGGAGTGTTTTTTGATGCTTATACTCATCCGGAAAATCCCTGGTTTTATACCACAACGAGTACGGTAGAAGATTATTCCACTCCGGTTTCAGAAGAAGAGGCACGAACTTTTATTGATAAATATACATATATGAATATTCCATATATATTGCTGAAAGAAATCAATTTTGGAAACTATGGACAAACTGAAACAACATCTTCCGTACAGAATGCAGAACAAAAAGAGCAGACATCTTCCACACAACAGGAAAAGACTAAAATAGAAGAAACAGAACAACAGGCAGCTGCTATTGAGGCAGAAATAAGTGAAAATACAGGTATATCTGATGAAGAATATACACAGAAACTAAATCAGTTGTATGAACTTTGGGACAAGGTTCTAAATGATGTGTGGGCGGACTTAAAGAATACGCTTCCATCAGAAGAAATGGATGTTCTTACGCAAGAAGAAATAGAATGGATTAACAGTAAGGAGAATACTATAAATTCTATCAGAAATGTGTCTGAGACAGATGCTCTTATTAAGGCAGCAGAACTCACAAAGGAAAGGGTATATGTATTGCTTGACAGATTGGGATATTGATTTCCTCTCAGCTTGCAGGGGTAATTATTATACATTCAGAGGAAATGAAAGAAGTAATTTGCGTAAAAGAGCACTATACATTATACTGTTATTTATATAAGCCGTGTTTTGGGCTTTATAAAATTGAAAATACTCTGAACAGGAGAAACTTATACATATGTCTAAATTCAGCAACTACCTAAAAAGTTTGATCAATAACAGCGGAGAGTCCGTATCTGCAATAGCGAGGAATATTAATGTTGAAAGAACGTTGCTACACAAGGCTATGACCGGGGACAGGACGTTGCCGTATCCGGCAGTCAGGGCTCTTGCCGCTTACCTTAATATGCCTATAGATGAACGACAGGAGTTCTTTCGGTTATATGATATTCACCTTCAGGGAGAGGAAGCTTATGAAAACCGGCAGGCGGTCTGTGAGTTATTAAATACATTATCATCCCTTAGTTTAATAATGCCCCCGCCGCCGGAGGTCGGTTCTATTTCAATGACCGGACAGCTTATTCGAGGTGAACATGCAGTACATAGCGCAATACGATCGGTATTGATTTATGAAACGTCTCATATAACAGATCCTGAGTTTTTATTATTTATTCCGGACAAGTTAAATATTACGATGGAACTTATGGAGCTGTGGCTGAATGAGAGACATTTTCAGGTTACGGAGCTTCTTTCGTTGCGTTCTGTGCGTAATGTTACTAACAGGCAGAACCTGGAGAAATTAAGTTCTGTGATTCCGTTGTGTCTGGCTTCGCGTGGAAATTATAAGCCTTATTATTTTACAGAAGCAGTTGGGGCGCTTGGGGTATCACCTATGTGCCATTATATTATTACACCGAATTATCTGATACAGATTTCAGAGGACCTGACCACTGCTCAAATTCGAAATGATCCGGAACTTATAACATATTACAGTAATTGGTTCAAAACTTTAATTCAGAATTTTGATCCATTGGCACGATGCAGTTCCAATATCATGGAAGTGCTGATGGAATATATAAGGGGTACATCTCCGGATGCTTTACAGGTGATTATGTCACAGCCATGTCCGGGGCGGTACATTACAGAAAATGTAATACAGAAATACCTGAATAGTGATGATATGCCTTATGATCAGATGTATCAGCTTGTGGAAAATCATTTTTCAGTTTTGCGTCAGATCGAAAAGAATTATGTGACTATTTTTACGGAAAAAGGACTGGAAGATTTGATCCGGAGCTGTGTACTTCAGGATCTGCCGCCGCAATACGTTCCTCCATTGGATTCTGCTGATATTAAGAGCATGCTTCAGTCATTGTATGAGGAAATTGATAAAGGTACAGTTGAAGGACTGATCGTCCGCCCGACATATCTTAAAATACCGGATTATCTTAGTTTTTATATGGCTCCGGAAACAGGGATTCACATTTATACTACGAATGCATTTATTTATGGTGCATATTGCTGTGATATCCATATTGCGGAAACTTCAATATGTAAAATGTTTTCAGATTTTGTTCAGGGATTGCCAGGCAGCCCTATGGTTTACTCAAAAGAAGAAACATTGGGATTACTCAGACAATATATCGACAGGATATAGCTTTAAACTGTGACAGAAAACAAGCCATATTTTGCACAAAACCAGTCACAGCTTGTAATATCTTCCAAATATGTTTAAAATAAACATACAATCATTGTTCCTGAACCGGAAGTGATTTCGGTGTGGGAGGGATGGTTGGGATCGTGAGGTAATTTCCGAAACGGCGTTGGAAGAAAAAGATTAAATATTTAACTGAAAAGGCAAGGTCTGAACAACGAAACATAGTTCAGACCTTGTCTTTTGTTTTGGCAGATTTTTACTGAATTAAGCAAGCTGCGAATATGGAAGGCAGTAAATATCCGCCAGACGGAAATGACAGTGGAAAATGGAAATAAAGGTAGAGACAAAAGTGGAAAAATCGTGTACAATAGCTTTTGTGGAATAATAAAATAAATGTAACTGTTCATTACCTTCACAGTTATGAGTCAGAGTACTTCATAGGACAGTGGACTGCTGAATAGTTACAAACAAATTACGTATATAAAGAAGGCAGGAAAATAATGAAAGCAGAAGTTGTATCCATGACTGCGGATAAGCTTGATATGGAAGCCATTCAGCGTGGTGGAGAAATTTTGAAACAGGGTGGTCTGGTTGCGTTTCCTACGGAGACTGTATATGGTCTTGGAGGAGATGCGTTGAATCCGCAGGCATCTATGAAGATTTATGCAGCCAAGGGCAGACCGTCAGACAATCCTCTGATCGTGCATATTGCGGAATTTGATAAGTTGGCACCTATTGTGGCCGAAGTTCCGGAGAAGGCGAAGATTCTGGCCAGGAAGTACTGGCCGGGACCACTTACTATGATTTTACCGAAGTCTGATCTGGTGCCGAGGGAGACTACAGGAGGACTGGACAGTGTGGCTGTTCGTTTCCCAAGTGACAGGATCGCTCAGGAACTGATCAAAGCAGCCGGCGGTTATGTGGCTGCACCAAGTGCGAATACTTCCGGCAGACCAAGTCCTACAACTGCACAGCATGTGGAAGAGGATCTTGGCGAGGCTATTGAGATGATCATTGACGGAGGCCAGGTGGGAATTGGTCTTGAGTCTACGATCGTGGATTTCACAGAGGATGTTCCGGTTGTTTTACGTCCGGGTTATATTTCTCTGGAAATGCTTCAGGAGACTTTGGGTGATGTGCGGATGGACAAAGGGCTGATCGCAGCTGACAGTAAGATTCGTCCGAAAGCACCGGGAATGAAGTATCGTCATTATGCGCCGAAAGCTGATCTGGCAATCGTTGAGGGGACAGAAGAAGCGGTTGTGAAGAAGATCAATGAGCTGGCAGCAGAGGCGAAAGCCCACGGAGAACAGGTTGGTATCATTGCGACAGATGAAACGAAAGACAGATATCCGGAGGGACTGGTAGTAAGTATCGGCAGCCGGAAAGAAGAGGAGACGATTGCTCATCATCTGTATGAAGTGCTTCGTGACTTTGACCAGAGCGCGGTTAAGTCCATTTATTCAGAAGCATTTTATACACCGAGAATGGGACAGGCTATTATGAACCGTCTGCTGAAGGCAGCAGGTCATAAGATAATTCGAGTAGGGGAATAAGTATTACTGATCATGAAGAAAACCGTAACGGGTAAGTATTGTATAAAAACAGAGAAAGGTCAGAAGGAAATATAAATAAATTAATTTCAGGAGGAAAAAAGGAATGATAGCTTTAGGATGTGATCACGGAGGATATGAACTGAAACTGGAGATCAGAAAATATCTGGATGAGAAAGGAATTGAGTACAAAGATTATGGATGCGACAGCACTGCTTCCGTAGATTATCCGGTATATGCAAAGAAGGTTGCACATGCAATTCTTGACGGTGAATGCGAGAAGGGTATCCTGATCTGCGGAACCGGTATCGGAATTTCTATTACAGCAAACAAGATCAAAGGAATCAGAGCTGCAGTCTGCACAGACTGCTTTACTGCAGAGGCTACAAGACTTCACAATGATGCAAATATCCTTGCACTTGGCGGAAGAGTTGTAGGTCCTGGACTTGCTGTCAAGATTGTAGATACTTTCTTAAATACACCATTCTCCAATGATGAGAGACATATCAGAAGAATCAATCAGATGGAGACAGAATAATCTCTGGCTATCTTTAACAGGGGGCACAGAAATATGGATAAAAATTGTAAACGTACAGATTATTTATCATGGGATGAGTATTTCATGGGAGTTGCCATGATGTCCGGAATGCGTTCCAAGGATCCGAACTCTCAGGTTGGAGCCTGTATCGTAAGTGAAGACAACAAAATTCTTTCTATGGGGTATAATGGATTTCCGAAGGGATGTTCAGATGATGAATTTCCGTGGGCAAGAGAAGGGGATGATCTTCACACGAAATATTTTTATGTCACTCACAGTGAACTGAATGCAATCCTTAACTACAGAGGCGGAAGTCTGGAGGGGGCGAAGCTTTACGTTTCTCTGTTTCCGTGCAATGAATGTGCGAAGGCGATCATTCAGGCCGGCATCAAGACGATCGTTTATGACTGTGACAAATATGCAGACACACCGGCAGTGATCGCGTCCAAGAGAATGCTGGATGCTGCGGGAGTCAGGTATTATAAGTACAACAGGACAGGCAGGAAGATTACTATTGAAGTGTAGAAGTGTGATCGTTACTGTTCACGGGTAATATCCCGCGAGTGTTTCAAAGTGTGTAATTTTAACTCTTGACACAATCGTACATTTCAAATAAAATAAAATCAAATGCAAATATTTACGGCGATGAAGAGAATAGTACATAAGGAGCAATCCCAGAGAGGAATTCATTTGGTGGAAGGATTCTGTGCGCGAGTTATGGAACCGGCCTCGGAGCTCCGTACAATTGAAGTACGGCGTTTTTTCCTGCGTTATCGGAAGAAGAGCGAGCAGTGTGCAGGCATTTGGGCACAGTGCTAATTAGGGTGGTACCGCCGAAGCCTTTCGGTCCCTTGTGAGGGATGCTGGGCTTCTTTTTTTCGTCTTTTGTATTCCGGCTGATATTGCCGGATATACCGAAAGATTGTATACAGCAGAAAATGAGAAGAGTATGCATTCCGCCGCGACTATATCCTGATGCTCTGTCAGGATCAACACAATCACATAAAAAGGAGAAACAATCATGGCAAACAACAAGAAACTGGTAGAAGCCATCACATCCATGGAAGACGATTTCGCCCAGTGGTATACCGATGTTGTAAAGAAAGCTGAACTTTGCGGATATACCAGCGTAAAAGGCTGCATGGCGATCAAACCTGCAGGATATGCGATCTGGGAAAACATCCAGCATGAACTGGACAGAAGATTCAAAGAAACAGGCGTACAGAACGTATATATGCCTATTTTTATCCCGGAATCTCTTCTTCAGAAAGAGAAAGATCACGTAGAAGGATTTGCACCTGAGGTTGCATGGGTAACTCACGGTGGTCTGGATCCGCTTCAGGAGCGTCTGTGCGTACGTCCGACATCGGAGACATTATTCTGCGATTTCTATGCAAAAGAGATCCAGTCCCACAGAGACCTGCCGAAAGTATATAATCAGTGGTGCTCTGTAGTACGTTGGGAAAAGACAACACGTCCATTCCTTCGTTCCCGTGAGTTCTTATGGCAGGAAGGCCATACAGCTCATGCAACAGCAGAGGAAGCAGAAGAGCGTACGATCCAGATGCTGAACCTGTATGCAGATTTCTGTGAAGAAGTACTTGCTATCCCGGTTATCAAGGGACAGAAGACTGATAAAGAGAAATTCTCCGGTGCAGAAGCTACTTATACAATTGAGTCTCTGATGCATGATGGAAAAGCTCTTCAGTCCGGTACAAGCCATAACTTTGGCGATGGATTTGCAAGAGCATTCGGCATCCAGTATACAGATAAAGAGAATAAACTTCAGTATGTACACCAGACATCCTGGGGAATGACAACACGTATGATCGGTGCCATCATCATGGTACACGGTGATAACAGTGGTCTGGTGCTGCCTCCGAGAATTGCTCCGACACAGGCAGTGATCATCCCGATCCAGCAGAGAAAAGAAGGCGTTCTGGAGAAAGCTGACGAAATGTTTGCAGCATTAAAGGCAGCAGGAGTCCGCGTAAAAGTAGACGACACAGACAAGAGCCCGGGATTCAAATTCGCAGAGCAGGAAATGCGTGGTATTCCGGTTCGTATCGAGTGCGGCCCGAAAGATATCGAGAATGGTCAGGCTGTGATCTGTCGTCGTGATACAAGAGAGAAATACACAGTTAAATTCGAAGAGCTTGTAGAGAAAGTACAGGAGATCCTGGAAACAATCCAGAAGGATATGCTGGAGCGTGCACGTGCACACAGAGATGCTCATACTTATGTTGCTACAAACTACGAAGAATTCAAAGATACGATCGTCAACAAACCAGGCTTCGTAAAAGCTATGTGGTGTGGTGACCGTGCATGTGAAGACAAGATCAAAGAAGATGTTCAGGCTACATCCAGATGTATGCCGTTTGAACAGGAACATTTAAGCGATGTCTGCGTATGCTGCGGAAAACCGGCTAAGAAGATGGTTTACTGGGGAAGAGCATACTAATTCAGAAGAAATAACAATAAAGAAAACCGGCAGCAGAGACATATCTGGATGCCGGTTTTCGGAATTTGATTTATTAATTATAGGAAACTAAAAACTTTCAGGCAGAAAATCAATAATAAATATAAACAGATAAGGATGGTCATATGATTCTGGAAATACCCAAAAACGCGGAGACAATTTTGCACATACTGGAAAATGCAGGTTATGAAGCTTATGTAGTAGGCGGATGCGTCCGCGATTCTATTCTGGGGCGTATCCCGGATGACTGGGATATCACTACATCTGCGAAGCCGGAGCAGGTAAAAGCACTGTTTCACAGAACTGTAGATACCGGTCTGCAGCATGGAACTGTGACTGTTCTTATGGAAAAAGAAGGCTATGAGGTCACTACTTATCGTGTAGACGGTGAGTACGAGGACGGCAGACATCCGAAAGAAGTAACCTTTACCGCAAGCCTTGAGGAGGACTTAAAGCGGCGGGACTTTACTATCAATGCTATGGCGTACAATCCTTCCAGAGGACTTGTTGATCTTTTCGGCGGAATGGAAGATATTGACAGAAAGATTATCCGCTGCGTAGGTGATCCGCTGGAGCGTTTTACAGAAGATGCGCTCCGTATTATGCGTGCTGTACGGTTCAGCGCTCAACTTGGCTTTACCATTGAGGATGAGACACGTAAAGCATTGAAAGTTCTGGCGCCGAATCTGAAGCATGTCAGCGCAGAGCGTATTCAGGTGGAACTTGTGAAGCTTCTTATGTCACCCCATCCTGATTATCTCAGGGTAGCCTATGAGGCGGGGATCACTGCAGAATTTCTGCCGGAATTTGATGCCTGCATGGAAACTCCGCAGAATACTCCTCATCACTGTTATACAGTTGGGGAGCACATCCTGCACAGTCTTGATTATGTGCGTGCGGACCGTGTTCTGCGTATTACCATGTTGCTTCATGATATTGGAAAACCTGTGGTGCGAAAAACGGATGAGAATGGAAGAGACCATTTCAAAACCCACGGGGATGCAGGAGAAAAGATGGCAGGTCAGATCCTGCGCAGGCTGAAATTTGACAATGATACCATCCGCAAAGTCACCCGCCTTGTGAAATGGCATGATGATAGACCGGAGGGAACGACGAAATCTGTGCGTCGTGCAGTGAATCGCATCGGTGAGGATCTTTTTCCATATTATCTGGAAGTGCAGCAGGCAGATATGCTGGCACAGAGTGAATACAGACGTGTTGAGAAACAGGAGCGTCTGGATAAGGTGAAAGAGGCTTATGAAGTGATTCTGAATGAGCATCAATGCGTATCACTGAAGACTCTGGCAGTTACGGGAAAAGATTTGATCCAGGCAGGATATAAGCCGGGCCGCGAAATCGGAGAGACACTGAACCGGCTGCTGGAAGAGGTACTTGCTGATCCGCAGAAGAATCAGAAAGAAATATTGCTGGGCATGCTTGATATGAAATAAATAGCCAGAAATCCGGGGGTATATCCCCCGGATTTTTTTCATATGTATAGAAAGTATCAAAATAAGAGGGGGATATGTCATTGTATGATTACGGACTAGGCACTCTGGCTCAGTATGAGCTGACAGCAGACCGTTCTGCAAGGACAAGGGGGGCCCTGCTTTGTTATACTTCGCAGGGACTTTTGATTTTGAGGGAGTTTCACGGTTCGGAAAAAAAGCTGAAAAAACAGCAGGAGCTTTTGCTTCATCTCAGGGAATGTGGAATGAATATTGACTATTTTCTGCAGAATTCTCAGGAAAGTCTGGTCAGCAGGGATAAAGATCAGCTGACTTTTACTCTGCAGCACTGGTATGAAGGACGGGAATGCGATACCAAATCCAGGGATGATATCATAAAAAGTGTCCGGACGCTGGCAAGGTTACATATTTTAATGAAAATGGAACCTGTGGAGGAATACAGGGAAAGATCCCTGCGGGATGAATATCTGCGGCATAATCAGGAGCTTCGCAAAATTCGCAAATTTATCAGGAAAAAGGGAGCTTCCTGTGTATTTGAGAAAGACTATCTGGCAAGTGTGGAGTGGTTCCTGCAGAGAGCCCAGTATGCGGCAGAGCTTCTGGATGAGACAGAATATGACAGCCTCAGGGAACAGGCATGGAAAGAAGGGCAGGTCTGTCACGGAGAATATAATCAGCACAATGTGCTGATGCTGAAGGGAGATAATGAAGCAGTTGCAGTGACTAATTTCAGCCGCTGGAATTTCGATATCCAGATGGCAGATCTGTATCGTTTTATGAGAAAAATTCTGGAAAAGCATAACTGGAACCTGAATCTGGCACAGGAAATGTTGCGGGAATATCACAGGATCCGCCCGATTTCAAAAGCAGAATGGCAGAATCTGAGAGTACGTTTTACCTATCCCGAAAAATACTGGAAGCTTGCAAATCATTATTATTCACATAAAAAGGTGTGGATCTCTGAGAAAAATGTGGAAAAGCTTCAGAATCTCATCAGACAGAGAGAAAACTGGAAGGATTTTGGACAAAAGTGTTTTAAGGATTATCCTGCTGATTTTAAAAAAATATAGTACGTGTTATAAGGGGTATATTTCAGGTATCTGGAATTGCCTGAATCTTTGGAAAAACCTTGACAATATAGGTAAAAAGGTATATATATAGAGGATAGAGCTCTGTCGCTTTTGGCAGATGCCACCAAACAAGAAAGAGATCATTAGAGGAGGAAACACCATGAATAAAACAGAATTAGTAGCAGCTATGGCGAAAGAGACAAACTTATCCAAGAAGGACGTAGAAGATGTTCTGAAATCTTTCGTTGATGTCGTTTCTAAAGAACTGAAAAATGGCGGAAAGATCCAGTTAGTTGGATTCGGTACATTTGAAGTAAGTGAAAGAGCTGCTAGAGAGGGAAGAAATCCTCAGACTGGTGAAACAATGAAGATCGAAGCTTCTAAAGCACCGAAATTCAAAGCTGGAAAAGCTTTAAAAGATATGGTTAACGGTAAATAATTAAGACAATAACGATAACCGGGGGAACGAAAGTTCCCCCTTTTTGATGTTTGTAGGATTGTGAGAGCGGAGCAGAATAATCCGTGAGTATTCATTTATTAGCAGGAGTAGAATATGAGATTAGATAAATACTTAAAGGTGTCACGTCTGATCAAACGCCGTACAGTAGCGAATGAAGCCTGTGATGCAGGACGAGTTCTTGTAAACGATAAACCGGCCAAGGCATCTGTACAGGTTAAGACAGGAGATACCATTGAAATCCAGTTTGGAAGCAGGAATGTTAAAGTGGAAGTACTGGATGTCAAAGAGACTGTAAAAAAAGAAGATGTAGAGAGTATGTACAAATATCTGTAATTACTCATTTTATTGTCTATTTCAGGAGTTTTAAACATAAACTACTGATAAGCGATATATCAAAAGGTCATAGCCTCCGGGCAGCTGTGACCGGGAGGCGGCGATGGAAGAAAAAAAGGTACTTTCACCACACAGCCTGATGCTGGAGAACCGTCAGGGCGGCAGAATCACCGGAGTAAAGGATGTAAAATCCTTTGATGAAAAAGAAATCCTGCTTTTTACACAGGCAGGCAGACTTGTAATAAAAGGAGAACAGCTTCATGTGAAGCAGCTCGATCTGGAAAAAGGAGAAGTAGATCTGGAAGGAAAAGTGGACAGTCTTACCTATCTGTCAAAGAATACAGATAACAGAGATGAATCTTTTCTAAAAAGGATGTTTCGTTAAGAGATGAGTACATTTATTCATCATGAATTACTACTTCTGGTACGGACCGTGGCTGCAGGAGCGGTTCTCCTTTTATGTTATGATCTGCTTATCGCATTTCGAAATGTCCTGGCACATACAGACCGGGCTGCAGGAGTAGAAGATCTTTTGTATTGGCTGTGCTGCGCATTTTTTGTTTTCTCAGAGATTTACAGGACAAATGAAGGAATTTTGCGCTTTTTTATGATTTGCGGTTTCTTGCTGGGAGCATATGTCTGCCACAGGACGCTTGGCGGTATTTTTGTAAAATGCTGTACGAAACTCCTGGAGATTCCTGTAATAATTATTAAATTTTTGATAAAATGGTTGCTATTTCCGGTCAAAAGATGTAAACTTCTGAGGTATAAAATGTGTAAATATGCTATAAAAGAAAGGCTGGCAAATTGGGTAGTTCTAAGAAAAAAAAGAAGAAAAGAAAAGTAGGCTACGAATCTCTTGGAATGCTTGCGATTGCGCTGGTTGTTTTAGTTCTTCTGGGAGGACTTATGCTTAAAAGCAATGACCTTCAGGAACGCCTCACAGGATATGATGCTAAGGCCGCCACTCTTCAGCAGCAGATAGAAGATGAGCAGGACCGTACAGAAGAGATCGATAAATTAAAGAAATACATGGAGACAGACGAATATGCTGAGGAAGTTGCCAGAGAGAAACTGGGACTTGTGAAGGACAATGAGACTGTTTTTAAGAAGCAGCAGTAGCAGAAATACTAACAGTTAAAAAGTCGAAAACTTTTAAGACTTTTTCGTCTGAGTTTGACAGATATTTCAGAGCCCTTTCCATATAATACCTCTGATAAGAATTATAAGGGGAATTTATAAGGGGAGGGGAGAATATGCAGGAATGGATGATTGCCATGCTCGTTATCAGCATTATGCTGATCATACGGGACATGGCAAAAACTATTTTAGCGGAAAATCTGCCGGATACAGAAGAACTGCTTTCTTTGCAGGAGAATCATCCGCAGAAAGAACGCGTGGAGAAATATGCGGCGTCTTTTCAGAAACTGGCAGATACTTTTTATGGGATGCCATACCGTAAAGATTATCTGAGCAGCAGGCAGATTGAGAGGATCATTGAGGATACAAATACAAAAGTATGCAGCAGATGTTATCAGAGGGAGATTTGCTGGGGAGAACACAGTCAGGAACTTGGCAAAGGTGTGGAAGCACTGGTACGCTCTATGGAAAGCGGAAACGAGGATGATATCAGAAGTATCCGCAGTGACTGGACAAGTATATGTCCGCGGTCCGTGCAGTATTATGAGGCGGTTGTGGAGAATTTTCAGAGAGAGAAGCAGAACCTGATGTGGGATAACCGTATGATCGAGAACCGGCTGGCAGTTGCACAGCAGCTCATGGAAGTTTCACGGATCATGGAGAATGTGGCAAGTGATCTGTATGATCTGGAAAGAGGCACACCCCAGTTTGAAGAAGAACTGCGCAAAAATCTGCGCAAAATCCATGTGATTCTGCGTCAGGCGTGGGTGATGGACAAGGTGAAAGGCCGCAGGCAGGTGTTTCTTACTATGCGTGCAAGAAGTGGACAATGCATTTCCATGACAGAAATCTCACAGCTTCTCTCAGGTGCCTGTGGGAGCCCTATGGTGCCTGTGAATGGAAGCAGGTGTATTGTAAATGGAGAATATCATACCGTTCATTTTGTTGAAGATGTAAGTTATCAGATACTTTACGGAGTCGCCAGGCTGACCAGGGAAGAAGAAAAAGTTTCCGGCGATAACTATGTGTGCAGACAGGAAGACGGAGGCAGATTTGTTATGTGCCTTTCGGATGGAATGGGTTCCGGGATGGAAGCCTGCAGGGAGAGCGAGACTGTCGTAGAACTTCTGGAGCAGTTTCTGGAATCAGGATTTTCGCAGGAGACGGCTGCCAAGATGGTTAATTCCGCACTGGTGCTTAAAGGGCAGGAGGGAATGTTCTCTACTGTGGATATCTGCGCGGTAGATCTGTATACAGGAATCTGTAATTTCCTGAAAGCAGGGGCCGCATCAACTTTTATAAAGAGAGACCATTGGGTGGAGTCTATCACGTCTGAAAGTCTGGCAGCGGGACTGGTACAGCAGATTGACTTCGAGACTGCATCCAGAAAGCTTTATCACGGGGATTATCTGGTTATGATGACGGACGGAGTTCTGGATGCGCTTCCAAGCCAGAAAGAGGAAGAGACTATGAAGGAGATCATCATGGATGTTCATGAGGAGTCACCTAAAGACTTCGGCAGGGGAATCCTGGAGAGAGTGCTGGGATACAGCGATTATCGTGCCCGGGATGATATGACAGTACTTGTGGCAGGCGTGTGGAAGAAATAATCAAAGTTATATTGACAAAGAGTATTAGAGACAAAAAGGATAAAAAATGAAAAGAGAAGTTCTTGCTTACATAAAGCAAAACAAAATGATTGAAAAAAATGATGTGGTCCTTGCCGGTGTGTCCGGGGGAAGTGACTCTATGGCAATGCTGCGGATATTGAAAGAACTGCAGCCTGAATTGAAGTTTATGTTGCGTGTTGTTCATGTACATCATGGAATACGTGGACAGGAAGCTGACAGGGACAGCAGTTTTGTGGAAAACATATGCAGGGAATGGCAGATTCCATGTATGGTTTATTATTATGATGTACCGAAACTGAGCCGTAAGTGGAAGCTGGGTGAGGAAGAAACCGGAAGAATCGTCAGGAAAGAAGCTTTTCAGAAAGAAATCAGTGCCTGGAATCCGGAAACCAGGATCAGGATCGCGCTGGCACATAACCAGGAGGATCTGGCTGAGACCATGATCCACAATCTTTGCCGTGGAACCGGTCTTCGCGGACTCTGCACCATGCGTCCTGTGGACGGGGAGATCATCCGTCCGATCTTATGTTTAAGCAGAGAAAAAATTGCCGATTATTTAAAAGAAGAGAATATTTCCCATATTCAGGACAGCACCAATCTGTCAGATGAATATACCAGAAACCGTATCCGTCATCATATTCTGCCTATGCTGGAGCAGCAGGTAAATATAAAGGCAGCGGCACATATGGCAGAAACTGCAGCGAGGATATCTCAGGCAGAGGAATATCTGACACAGCAGAGCAGTCAGGTTCTGAAAGATTACAGGACAGATAATGGGTATTATTTTACAGATAAATTTTTTATGGAGCCTCAGATCATTCAGACGTATGCGCTGCAGCAGGCAATGGAAGATCTGGCGGGGAGACGGAAGGACCTGACAGCAGTACATTTTCAGAAGGTTCTGACGCTTTATGAGATGCAGACCGGAAGAAGGGTAAGTTTGCCGTATCATATGGAGGCCAGAAGAGATTACACAGGAGTACGGCTTTTTTTACAGAAAGAAGATTCAGGCACAGGAAAGCCGGCATGGACAGGTCAGAATCGCAGAGAAAGTGCAGATATTGCAGCAGAAGAGAAGAATTATAGAACACATGCTGCAGAGATGGAATGCGAAATCAGGATTCCCGGAACTGTTATCTGCCCGCTGGGTACTTTTTCAACGGAAATATTTTTCTATGAAGGCCAGAAGATTGAAGAAAAGAAGTATACGAAATGGCTGGATTATGATAAAATAGAAAAGAATCCGTGTATTCGAACCAGACAGACAGGGGATTACATGGTCATCAACTCGCAGGGAAACACAAAGAAACTGAACCGATGTATGATCGATGAGAAGATCCCGTCAGAGAAGCGGGATGAGATTCCGCTGATCGCATGCGGAAAAGAGATTCTCTGGATGGTAGGAAGCAGGATGAATGAGAGGTATAAAATTAACCCCCAAACCAGGAAGGTGTTAGTATTAAATTACCAAGGAGGATACGAAAATGAGTGAGAAAATCAAAGTTTTACTCAGCGAAGAGGAAGTAGATTTCCGCATTAAGCAGATCGCAGCAAAAATCAGCAAGGATTATGCAGGCAAAGAGATCCATTTAATCTGTGTATTAAAGGGTGGTGTGTTCTTTACATGTGAACTTGCCAAGAGAATCACAGTACCGGTTTCTCTTGACTTTATGTCTGTATCCAGCTATGGCGATGATACCAAATCCAGCGGTGTTGTAAAGATCGTCAAAGACCTTGACCAGCCGCTTGAAGGCAAGGATGTTCTGATCGTAGAGGATATCATTGATTCAGGAAGAACTTTAAGCTACCTGATCGATATTCTTAAGAAGAGAAATCCTAACAGTATCCGCCTTTGTACACTACTGGACAAACCGGAACGTAGAGTCAAAGATGTCAAAGTTGATTACTGCTGTTTCAACATTCCGGATGAGTTCGTAGTTGGATATGGTCTGGACTATGCGCAGAAATACAGGAATCTTCCATTCATCGGAGTAGTAGAACTGGGGGAAGACTGAAAGGAGATTTAACTAAGTGAACAAACAGCCAAGCAGAATTGGTCTGTATCTGGTGCTGATCATTGCTCTGGTAGCCGGTTATTTCTATCTCAATAATCAGGTGGTGTCTCAGAGCAGTTACACACAGAAGCAGCTGGAGCAGGCTCTTGAAGACAACAAGGTGGTTGATGCAACGATTCAGCAGAACAGAGAAGTTCCGACAGGTGCTGTGATCGTAGACACAACAGATGACGGACAGAGAAAAGTCTATGTGACAGATGTCAATCAGGCGATCGAACTGCTGAACAAATATAACATTGATGTTACAACTCAGAATGTACCGGGAGATAATTTGTTCCTGACAACATTACTGCCGGTTCTTCTTACCGGAGCACTTGTGATTTTTCTGATCATGATGATGAACCGTCAGATGTCCGGCGGTGGCGGCGGAAATGCCAAGATGATGAATTTCGGCAAGAGCCGTGCGAGAATGACAACTCCGGATGACAATAAGAAAGTTACTTTTGATAATGTAGCAGGACTGCAGGAGGAGAAGGAAGATCTGGTAGAGGTAGTAGATTTTCTGAAATCTCCGCAGAAGTATACAAAAGTCGGCGCAAGAATTCCGAAGGGCGTGATCCTTGTGGGCCCTCCAGGAACAGGTAAGACACTTCTGGCAAAAGCAGTAGCCGGGGAAGCAGGAGTTCCGTTCTTCTCTATTTCAGGTTCTGATTTTGTGGAAATGTTTGTCGGTGTAGGTGCATCCCGTGTGCGTGACCTCTTTGAAGAGGGCAAGCGTCATGCTCCGTGTATTATTTTTATCGATGAGATCGATGCGGTTGCCAGACAGCGTGGAACCGGTATGGGCGGCGGTCACGATGAGAGAGAACAGACACTGAACCAGCTCCTTGTAGAGATGGATGGTTTCGGTGTGAATGAAGGTATCATCGTAATGGCAGCAACGAACCGTGTGGATATCCTGGATCCGGCAATCCTTCGTCCGGGACGTTTTGACCGTAAAGTCGCAGTAGGACGTCCGGACGTGAAGGGAAGAGAAGAAATTCTCCATGTTCATGCCAAGGATAAACCGCTTGGTGAGGATGTGGATCTGACTCAGATCGCAAAGACAACAGCAGGATTTACAGGTGCGGATCTGGAGAATCTTCTGAACGAAGCTGCTATTGAAGCTGCAAGGCAGGGAAGAGGATTTATCCGTCAGTCTGACATTAAGGGTGCTTTTATCAAAGTAGGCATCGGTGCTGAGAAGAAGAGCAAAGTGATTTCTGAGAAAGAGAAGAAGATCACAGCTTACCATGAATCCGGACATGCGATCCTGTTTCATGTACTTCCGGATATGGACCCTGTTTATACAATTTCCATTATCCCGACAGGAATGGGCGCAGCAGGTTACACAATGCCGCTTCCGGATAATGACGAGATGTTTAATACTAAAGGAAAAATGCTTCAGGATATTATGACTCTGTTGGGCGGACGTGTAGCAGAGGAGATCATCTTTGGAGATATTACCACAGGTGCATCCAATGATATCAAACGTGCCACTGCAACAGCCAGAAGCATGGTAATGAAATATGGTATGTCTGATAAGCTGGGACTCATCTCTTATGGAGATGACGATGACGAGGTATTCATCGGAAGAGATCTGGCTCACACCAGAAGCTACAGCGAAGATGTAGCCAAGGCAATCGATGAAGAAATCCGCCGTATTATCGGAGAATGCCATGACCAGGCGAAAAAGATTATTCTGGAACACGAGGACGTTCTGCACAAGTGCGCAGCACTTCTTCTTGAGAAGGAAAAGGTGCACAGAGACGAGTTTGAAGCACTTTTTACAACAGAAAATCCAGAAACAGAAAATACTGATATATAATATAACCAAAAAAGTGTGCCGAATTTTGTGAAGTTTGTGCACACTTTTTTCTTGCCCCATGCTATTATATATATCGTAAAAACCCCCCAATACATTATATAGTTTTTGCTACACCCCATAAGAAGAAATACCTTCTCCAAAAAAGCCAGCTTATCCCGCTGGCTTTTTTACTTTATCTAAAAAACAAAAAAGTGATGCGCGGTATATAGTGAACAGAATCACTGAATATGTACATAAATTTAGGAAAATCGGACGGTTGTCAGATGACTCATTTTAAGATAAAATAATACAGATGAAAAAAGAGACTGTTCATTTGACTGCAGAGAAACGGATTGCGAATATCCGATTGACATGAGTGGATCTGACATATATTAATATTAGCAGTAAAAACTTCTCCTGGAAGATTTGGAAAATGGATGGAAATGACAGAGAGGAATAGACGGAAATGGAACATGAAAAAGTAGATATAAGAAAAAAAATGCAGTATATCTTAAACATGCGTCCTGTATTTAATAAAGAGGCGCTTTTCAGTGATGGAACAGAATTTTACAGAAATCCGGCAGAACCGAAGGCCGGGGACACTGTAACGATTAAATTCCGTACACAGAGAAACAATGTTGACTCTGTATATCTTGTAAGTGGTGAGCAGCGTATGCAGATGCAGATCTGTGATACAGAGAATGGTTTTGATTATTATTCTGTGCAGGTAACCATTGGAGAGGACATCTTCCGTTATTATTTTGAAATACAGTATGGCTGGGTAACCTGTTATTATAATAATCTTGGAGTCTGTACCAGACATGAAGGCAGAATGGATTTTGAAATTTATCCGGGTTTTGATACACCAAAGTGGGCAAAAGGTGCAGTTATGTACCAGATTTATGTAGACCGTTTCCTGAACGGAGATCCGACCAATGATGTAGTGACCGGAGAATATCACTACATTGGAGACAAGAGTGTACAGGTAGAACAGTGGAACAAGATACCGGCAGTGATGGGCGTGCGTGAATTCTACGGCGGCGACCTGCAGGGTGTCATGAACAAGTTGGATTATCTGCAGGATCTGGGTGTAGAGGTTATTTATCTGAACCCAATCTTTGTATCACCAAGTAACCACAAATATGACTGCCAGGATTATGACTATGTAGACCCGCATTACGGCAGGATCGTAGAGGACTGCAATGAGGGAATCCTTCTGGGGGATGACGGCGATAATTCCCATGCATGGAAATATATCAAACGTGTCACAGACAAGAAGAATCTGGAGGCCAGCAACGAACTGTTTGCCAAACTGACTGCAGAGATCCACAGAAGAGGAATGAAGATCATTCTGGATGGTGTATTCAACCACTGCGGTTCTTTTAATAAATGGATGGACAGAGAGCGCATTTATGAGAACCAGGAGGGATATCCGAAAGGAGCTTATATTTCCGCTGACAGTCCATACAGAAATTTCTTCTCCTTTAATGATCCGAATAAATGGCCATACAATCCGACTTATGATGGATGGTGGACACACGATACACTTCCGAAGCTGAATTATGAAGGTTCTCAGGAACTTTATGACTATATTCTTCATGTAGGACAGAAATGGGTATCTGCACCGTACAACGTAGATGGATGGAGACTTGACGTGGCAGCAGACTTGGGTCACAGCAATGAGTTTAACCATAAATTCTGGAAAGATTTCCGCAAAGCAGTTAAGGCTGCTAATCCGAATGCAATCATTCTGGCTGAACATTATGGTAATCCGGAAGGATGGCTCCAGGGTGATGAATGGGATACAGTTATGAACTATGATGCGTTCATGGAACCGCTGACATGGTTCCTGACTGGTATGGAGAAACACAGTGATGAGTACAGAGAAGATCTGCTTGGAAACAGTGAAACTTTTATCGGGGCAATGAAGAATCACATGCGTGCGCTTCATATGTCTGCTCTTCAGACAGCAATGAATGAGTTATCCAATCATGACCACTCCAGATTCCTGACCAGAACCAACCACAGAGTAGGAAGAATTTCCTACGCAGGTGCAGAAGCTGCATCTGAAGGAGTAAATCCTGCAGTTATGCGTGAAGCCGTAGCCATACAGATGACATGGCCGGGCGCACCGACCGTATATTATGGAGACGAAGCCGGACTCTGCGGATTCACAGATCCGGATAACAGACGTACGTATCCGTGGGGACGTGAAGATTACCAGATGATCGATTTCCACAGAGTAATGATCCGTATCCACAAGAGCTATGAAGTCTTAAAGACAGGTTCTCTTGGATTCCTCTGGAATGACTATCAGGGGCTCTGCTATGCAAGATTCTCACAGAAAGAGCAGATGATCGTGATCGTGAATAACCAGGTAGAGAGTCGTGAAGTAGAAATTCAGTTGTGGCAGGCCGGAATCAGCCGTCTGGCAGATACCAAGCTGGAGCGTATTGTTGTGACATCTGCAGACGGATTCACCGAAGAACCTGCAGAATACACCGCCTCCGCCGGAATCCTCAAACTTACAATGCCGGCATTTGGCGCGGTGGTTTTACATCATAAGAATTGATTTGGAAGGGCAGCCTCTTTAGAAATGAGAAAGGGGGCTGCTTTTTTGTGTATTGGTATAAGGGATGCGCAGAATAATATTTAATTTGGGTGCGGTTTCGGCATCTAAGAGTTTCTAATCTGTCAGTAATCTGCTAAGAGCATGAAAAAATGAGCAAAACTCGCCTGAAGGCTCAGACAGGTTGCTCATTTTTTCATAACGCAGATTTCTGGCAGATAAGAAACTCTAAGGTGCCTGCAAATGCACCCAAATTAAATATTATTCTGCGCTGATTTATTGAAGCAGTGGTAATAAAATGGGATATAGTGATGGCATGAGGATATTGATGGGGGAATTTCTTATGATATAAAAAAGACTCAGACAAATGTCTGAGTCTTAAGTGGATGGAGAAGGATTCGAACCTTCGAAAGCGTTGCTAACAGATTTACAGTCTGC
>OLNF01000616.1_pt1 | contig 31619 bp, 28 predicted proteins | sample 1673061 | NCBI WGS metagenome assembly OLNF01 (sample SAMEA3136751, study PRJEB25190) | human gut metagenome
TAGTTGGGTCAACAGATTTAAGTATTTCTCCTAACAGACCGGCTTTGCAGGAAGCGGTAAGGGCAGCGGAGACGCTTCCTCTAATAAATCCCTCTGCACCACCCGATACTGCGGCAAAGCCTATTTTTTTGAACTGCACTGCATTGATTTCCCCGTTTTTTATAAGATAGTCTATCGCTTTAATAATTTCAGGCGCGACCTTCAAAACAACAGAAATGGTTGCCGCTGTCAGTCCCGCCTTAAATGCCTGTTGAATGATGTAATCGTATTTGATAAGTTCTTCAGTAGTAAGACCCAAATCATCAGCATTTATCTTTCCCTGTTTTGCAAGCTTAGCAAGAACTTCTGCTTCTTTTTTGGAAAGGGGAATCGACTCAGCTCCTTTATCGTCACTTAAACGGTCTTTTAGCATATTGAGCGTCTCTTGATAACGGTAAACTTGTTCCGGTCGTCTTGCTGCTTCCGTCTTAATCATTCGTTCAAGATACTGCGTTGCTTCTTCCAGTTGGTCACGAGGAATGATACGGATTTGCCCGGAGTAAATTGGGTCATTTAATACACTCTCCGCATTATCATAACCTCTGCTCCGTAAGAAGTCGTCTATATTGTCTGTTCCGCCGTGGCTTTGATATTCCTTAAATCTTTGAAAAACGCTGACAGCTTGTGCTTTTGCACTTGCCTGTCCATCGCTATAATATTTGAGTCCATACTTATCACCGTAATTTGTTGATATGTCCGTGGAAGCAAAGTCGTGGCTTCTATCTACGAAGGCTCTGTTTGAAGAACCCTTTAACGCAGAATCAATATTATAAGTACCGGTATGCCAGAACTCTGCGACATCTCCTTTAAGTACATTTGATGCCGTCTTAAAGCCATCAAAAGAGTTCAAATCTTTCACAAGTTTTTCGATTTCATCACCGGCACTTTCATAATCGCCGTCATACAAAAACGCCATAACTCTGTCATTAATCTCCCCCAGTTCTCTCGACACTTTATCAATATGATTTGTATATGCAACACTCCCTGCCACAATAACCGCCGCAATAACCGCTGACGCTATAACTCCTTTCATTTTCTCCATTCCCCTTTTAACTGTATAAATAATTCGTCCTCCGCGTCAAGTGACGCAACAAATATCTCTTTTACATCTTTAATATTACGTTTTTTCAATTCCTTTGTAAGCCAAATGTGGTCTTTTTTCGCGCGAGTCAATTCACCCTCATTAAGTGTTCCGTCCGACACGATAACACAAGGCAATCCGTCGTGACGAACATTTTCAAGCTGTAAATCCTCCACCGTCACAGGTCTTGCCTTATCTTTCGGTATAACGCTCAATTTACCGCTTGTTTCCAAAACCGCCACCGCCACATCAGATATATCGTGACAACCGTTAAGGCGAAGTTCCTCAAGCAAATCATTGATATTAAACCGAAGTTTTTTTAACTCGGCTTCATTTATGCACCCGTCATACACGACAATACTCGGCTCACCGCTCAAAAACTTGCGAATATTTTTACTTTTAAGGCTCAAATATGACATCATAACTTCAGCAACAATCAAAGTCAGTACAGGAATAATCCCCGACAAAAGAGGTATATCAATAGCCTGCATAGGCACAGACGCCAAATCGGAAATCATTATAGCGACAACAAGCTCCGACGGCTGCAACTCCCCAAGCTGTCTTTTACCCATTATACGCATAGCGGCAATAACCATACCGTACAAAATCAAAGTTCTAACAACAAGTATAAGCATATTTCACCTCAGACATTTTCTTTTGTATATTATTCTCTTTAAGCACAATATTTATGTATTTCACTTTACTTTCACGCGTTAAAGTGGTATAATTAAAGTATATTTTGTAATGCACACTATCGGCTCGCAGATATATGTGCATTAGTGATTTATTGTGAGCAGAAAGGTTACTGATAACAAATGAAAGAAATAAATGACGAACGAATTGACACGCTTTTCAAAGCAGTTCTTGAATTAAAAACCGTTGATGAATGCAGAAGATTTTTTACTGATTTATGCACTATTTCGGAACTTAAATCAATGAGTCAGCGTATGGAAGTCGCACTTATGCTTAAAGACAAAAACGTCTATACGGACATTGCTGCAAAAACAGGTGCGTCAACCGCAACAATCAGTCGCGTAAACAGATGTATAAATTACGGCTCAGACGGCTACAATTTAGTAATTGACAGAATGGAGAATAAAGATGAATAGCTATACCGATTTCGCCTATATTTACGATTCGCTTATGCACAAGGATATTGATTATGAAAAATGGGCGGACTATATAGAAAATCTTTTTATTATGTATGATATAAACCCGGACCTTGTATGCGACCTTGCATGCGGTACGGGCAATATAACAATACCGCTTGCCAAACGCGGATACGATATGACAGGCGTTGATATTTCGGAGGATATGCTTAACATTGCCCGCGAAAAAGCCGACGGACTTGACATACTTTTTCTGAACCAAAGTATGACCGATCTTGACCTTTTCGGCACAATGGGTGCGTTTCTATGCATGATTGACGGTATAAATTACGTTCTTCCGCCGAAATCGTTATTAACTCTTTTTACCAAAATCAAAACTTGCTTTATCGATCCCGACGGTCTTTTTATATTCGATATAAGCACGGAATATAAGTTAAAAAACGTGATAGGCTCAAACACATTTGTGCACAGCGATAAAAACATATTTTATACCTGGCAAAATCGCTTTATCGAAAAACGTAAATTATCCGATATGTTCCTCACTTTCTTTGTAAAGCAAGGCAAAAAATACAGTCGTTTTGAAGAACGTCATCTGCAAAGAGCATATTCGGTAAATGAACTTACATTACTTCTCAAAAAAGCCGGTTTTAAGACTGTCGATACATATGACGAACTGTCGTTTGACAAACCAAAAAAAGACAGCGAACGCATAGTGTTCGTGTGTCGTTAAATACTGAATATTTATAGGATTTTCCTTGATTTTAAGCCCAATTTGTGGTATAATAAATAAGTTAAAAGTATTAAATTTTGTACTTGGAATTTACGTTTCAAGTCTGAAAATTAGGAGGAAATTATGGCAAAAAAGTCCAAAGAATTGAAACTGGATATGGACGCAATCAATAACCAACATATTATTGATGTTGACCTTAACAGTGAAATGAAAAAAGCTTATATTGATTATGCTATGAGCGTTATAGTAAGCCGTGCCCTTCCTGACGTTCGTGACGGTATGAAACCTGTTCACAGACGTATATTATATGATATGTATGAGGCAAACCTATTATACGAAAATGATTTTAAAAAGTCTGCCGCAACTGTCGGTGACGTGCTTGCTAAATATCACCCTCACGGTGACGCGTCCGTATATGACGCAATGGTACGTTTGGCACAGGATTTCTCACTTAGATATCCGCTTGTACAAGGTAAAGGTAACTTCGGTTCTGTCGACGGTGACCCGCCTGCCGCTTACCGTTATACCGAGGCGAAAATGTCTAAAATATCGGCACTTATGCTTACCGATATTGAGAAAAATACGGTTGACTATGTACCTAACTATGATGACAAATTAAAAGAGCCTGACGTTCTTCCGTCAAGATTTCCGAATTTGCTTGTAAACGGCTCTGCCGGTATCGCAGTCGGTATGGCGACAAATATTCCGCCGCACAATCTTACAGAAGTTGTTGACGGTATAATCGCAGTTATAGACGACCCTATGATAACAACCGAGGAACTTATGACTCATATTCAAGGTCCCGATTTTCCAACCGGCGGCGTTATTATGGGCAAAAGCGGTATAAGAAACGCTTATACAACAGGTCGCGGAAAAATCATTCTTCGTGCGAAAGCCGAAATAGAAGAACACAATGACCGAAACAGAATTGTTGTCACAGAAATACCTTATCAAGTAAACAAAGCAAAGCTTGAAAAACATATTAACGAACTTGTTCGTGACGGCAAGATTGACGGTATTTCATCAACACGCGATGAATCCACCGAACATATTCGTCTTGTTATCGAACTTAAACGTGACGCAAACCCTAATGTTGTACTTAACAATCTGTTCAAGTATACACAAATGCAGGATACTTTCGGCATAATCTTGCTTGCACTTGTAGACAAACAGCCGAAAATTCTTACACTTCGTGAGATGATTGACTACTACATCGCCCACCAGGAAGATGTTATTTCAAGACGTACACAGTTTGAACTTGACAAAGCACTTGACCGTGCACATATCTTAGAGGGTTACAAAATTGTTATAGACAACGTTGACGAAGTAATCAGAATAATCCGTGCATCAAAGAGTATTCCTGACGCAAAGCAAACCTTGTGCGAACGTTTCTCACTTACAGACGCACAGTCAGACGCAATCGTAAAAATGCAGCTCGGTCGTTTGTCCGGTATGGAACGTGACAAGATTGAGGAAGAATATCAAGCACTTGTTGTAAAAATCGAAGACTTACGTTCAATTCTTGCAGATGAAAGCAAAGTTCTTGAAATAATTAAGAACGACCTTACCGATATTAAGAATAAGTACGGCGATGAAAGAAGAACTGAAATATCAATGGTTACAACTGAAATTGATATTGATGACCTTATCGACGAAGAAGATATTGTCGTTACAGTTACTCATAAAGGTTACACAAAACGTCTGCCTGTCGATACTTATAAATCACAAAGACGCGGAGGTCGCGGTATTTCAGGTCTTACAACTCGTGAAGAGGACTTCGTTGAACACCTGTTTACAACCACAACGCACCACACATTGTTGTTCTTTACAACTCACGGTGTTGTGTACAAGCTGAAAGGTTATCAAATACCTGAGGCAAGCAGACAGGCAAAGGGTACGGCGATTGTAAACCTACTTCCGCTTGAAAATGATGAAAAGATTTCCGCAATGATTCCTATTAAGGACTTCGAGGACGGCAAATACCTTACATTCATCACCAAAAACGGTATTGTCAAAAAGACAAACGTTATGGATTACTCAAAAATCCGTAACGGCGGACTTCGTGCGATTGACCTTGACGAAAACGATGAACTTATCAGAGTTAAACTTACAGACAATACTCAAGATATTATTATTGCTACACATGACGGTTATGCAATCCGCTTTAATGAAACTGAGGTACGTTCAACAGGCCGTACAACAAGAGGTGTTATGGGTATCCGCCTTCACAACGGCGACTATGTTATCGGTGCGTCTGTTGCACTGCCCGACAGCCAGCTTCTTACTGTCACAGAAAACGGTTACGGAAAGAAAACACCGCTTGACGAGTATCGTATTCAGTCAAGAGGCGGTAAAGGTATTTTCACTTATCGTATTACCGAGAAAACAGGCAAACTTGCCGGTATGAAAACTGTCACAGATAATGACGATATTATTCTTATCACATCTGACGGTGTTATTATAAGAATGCACACAGATGAAATTTCTTCATACAGCCGTCAAACTCAGGGTGTAAGAGTTATGCGTCTTGACGACGGTGTAAGTGTTATGAGTATTGCACGAACAGAACGTGAAGAAGAAACTGATGAAGAAGCAGAAAATTCTGAAGAAGTCATTGCTGATGATACAACCGAAACTCAAATTGCTGACGAAAGCGAAACAGAAGGAGATGTCGAGTAATTATGAAAAAATCAATTAGTGTTATAGCTATAATTCTATCAATGGTAATGGTGCTTGCGTCATGCGGCACAAACCAAAACAGCAAAGATGAAGAGCCCGTTTCAACACCTGATCCGGAACTTGTAAAAAACACAGTCAACGCCACAATAGAACTTGAAGACGGTGACGAAATTATGCTTGAATTATATCCGGACCTTGCACCTGATACGGTTGAAAACTTCGTTGAACTTGCAGAAGACGGTTTTTATGACGGCACAATATTCCACAGAGTTATTGAAGATTTTATGATTCAAGGCGGCGGCTATGACGAAAATCTGAAAGAGCAAAAAACTGAGTCTATCAAAGGTGAATTTGCAAAGAACGGTTTTGAAAACACACTTTCTCACACCAGAGGTGTAATTTCAATGGCAAGAGCACAGGATTATGACAGTGCAACAAGTCAATTCTTTATCGTTCAAAAAGATGCGACTTACCTTGACGGTCAATATGCCGCTTTCGGCAGAGTTACAGAGGGTATGGATATAGTTGATGAAATCGCATCTGTAAAAACAGGTACGGTTGCCTCATCAAATATGGAGGACGTCCCTATCGAGCCTATCGTGATTGACACAATCACCATTGACACATCTGTATCAAGCGGTAAATCAAGCAAAACAAAGGCTACTTCAAAGCCGTCAAAAGATAAAGACACAGACAAGAACTCAAAAGATACTGATGATGAAGACGAAGATACATCATCTTCAAAGTCATCTAAATCATCATCAAAATCAACAACTGCTCCGAAATCAACACATAAGTCAAACTCAAGTTCAAAATCGAGCAGTTCAAATTCTTCATCAAGCAGTAAATCAAGCAATTCAAATGATGACAAAAACAACGATGATGAATTAAGCGAAGATGAACTTAATGACATTCTTCCATTCTTACAGTCAGGCTCAACAGAGCCAAATTCTTAAAAAGCAAGGAGATAAATTATGAATATTGAAATCGAAATGGAAAACGGCGGAATTATAAAAGCAGAGCTTTATCCGGACGTTGCACCAATCACAGTAGAAAACTTTGTTTCACTAATCGAAAGAAACTTCTTTGACGGTCTTATTTTCCACCGTGTAATTCCGGGCTTTATGATTCAAGGCGGCGGTTTTACGGCAGACGGTCAGCACAAAGAAACAGATTCAATCAAGGGCGAATTTGACGGTAACGGTGTTACAAATCCATTAAAGCATACAAGAGGTGTGCTTTCAATGGCAAGAACAATGTTCCCGAACAGTGCGTCAAGTCAGTTCTTCATTATGCACGAGGATGCACCTCACCTTGACGGTCAGTATGCCGCATTCGGCAAGGTGATTGAGGGTATGGATGTTGTCAATGAAATCGCAGAGTGTGACACAGACTATTCCGACAAGCCTCTTGATCCTCAGATTATGGCAAAGGTTACAGCCGAAACCTTTGGTGTTGACTATCCCGAGCCTGAAAAATGCTGATTGTTAAGAAAGGAATTTTAAAATGAATGTTTTGCTTGCAGGCGGCGCCGGATATATCGGCTCGCACACTTGTGTTGAACTCATCAACGCAGGTCACGATGTTGTAATTGCAGATAATTTTTCAAACAGCTGTCCCGTAGCGGTTGAAAGAGTTGAAGAGCTGACAGGCAGAAAAATTCCGCTCTATGAAGCCGATGTTTGTGACAGAGATGCCGTTGAAAAGATTTTTTCGGAGAATAAGATTGATGCGGTAATTCACTTTGCAGGTCTTAAAGCAGTAGGCGAAAGCTGTGAGAAGCCTGTTGAATATTACCGTAACAACATTGATTCAACGCTCACATTACTTGAAGTGATGAAAAAACACGGTGTGAATAACTTTATTTTCAGCTCAAGTGCCACGGTTTACGGTACTCCGGAAACTGTTCCGCTTGTTGAAACAATGCCAAAGGGTTCTCCTACAAATCCGTATGGCTGGACAAAGTTTATGATGGAACAAATTCTTACAGACACCGCAAACGCAAATCCCGATATGTCTGTTGTTCTTCTTCGTTACTTTAACCCGATCGGCGCTCACGAAAGCGGCAGAATTGGTGAAGATCCTAACGGAATCCCGAATAACCTTATGCCGTACATAACACAGGTTGCCGCCGGCAGACTCAAGTGTCTCGGTGTTTTCGGCAACGATTACCCTACGCATGACGGCACGGGTGTGCGTGATTACATTCACGTTGTTGATCTTGCCGACGCTCATCTCAAGGCTCTCGATCAGGCGCGCAAGGTGAAGGGAATAGATTACTTCAATATCGGTACCGGCAACGGTTATTCCGTTCTTCAGATCGTTTCCGCGTATGAAAAGGCTACAGGCAAAAAAGTAAACTACAAGATCGCGCCCCGCCGTCCCGGCGATATCGACGAATGTTACGCCGACCCCACAAAGGCGCGTGAGGTTCTCGGATGGACCGCAAAGCGCGGTATTGATGAGATGTGCATAGACCTTGCACGTTGGCAGGAAAAGAATCCCGACGGATATCCGGACTGAAAATAAATTTTGAGAGGACTTCAAAATGATCATTAAAGAACCTTTCGGAACTCTCCCGGATAATACTCCGGTTACTGCATATACGCTTTCCAATTCCTCGATTCTCAGAGCACGGATCATCGATTTCGGCGGAACAGTCGTGAATCTTTGGGTGAAGGGAAAAGACGGAGCTGAGACTGATGTTATATGCGGATTTGACGATATCAACGGTTATCTCAATGCAAAGGGATATCAGGGTGCCATAATCGGGCGTGTATGCAACCGTATCAGCAAGTCCAAATTTACTCTTGACGGCGTTGAGTACAGCCTTTTCGCAAACGACGGAAAGAATTCCGCTCACGGCGGTGAGATCGGCTTCAACAAACGTATGTGGGATGTAAAAGTGTCGGATAATGTCGATGAGCCTTCGCTCGAGCTTACCTATACAAGTCCCGATATGGAGGAAAACTTCCCCGGTACTCTTCGGGTAAAGGTAGTTTATACGTTGAAAAGGGAAGGCGCACTTTCCATTCATTATATTGCCGACACCGATAAGAACACGATCGTAAACCTCACGAACCATGCTTATTTCAATCTCGCGGGATATGATAAGGGCACCATTTGCGATCAGGTGATGTGGATCGATGCCGACCGTATAAACGATCAGGACTTCGAACTCATTCCCACGGGCGAGCTCGTCGATGTAGAGAATACTCCATATGACTTCCGTGTCGAGAAGCCCATCGGACGTGACTTTGATTCCGAACCTTCTATGGATCGTCAGGGCGGGGGATACGATAATAACTATATTATTAACGGAGCGGATTCTGTTACCGTGAAGAAGTGCGCATCGCTTTATGATAAGGATTCCGGAAGATTCATGGAGGTATATACGAATCAGCCTTGTGTTCAGATATACACTTCAAATATGATTGATCCCGAGGACCTCCCGTTTAAAAACGGAGTTGCTCAGTGCAAAAACTGCGCGGTCTGCTTCGAAACTCAGAAAATGCCCGACAGCATTAATCATACCGGATTTACAGATACGGTTCTGAAGCCCGGTGATGTATATGACTTTACGACTGTATACGCTTTTTCCAATAAGTAACAGCTGCCGATTTAAATTATCATACGAAATCACACCTCAACATATATTTACATCAGACAAATATATGTTGAGGTGTTCTTTAATGAATAAACGGACCGATTACAATGCCCATGCAGAGAAAAGGCGCTGCGAAGAATTAGCGGAATATATTATAAAAACAGAATGTACGGTGCGTGAGGCCGCAAAAAAATTTTCCATAAGCAAATCCACAGTACATAAAGATGTAACCGAAAGACTGAAAAATATAAATTCGGTGTATTATTTTCGTGTGAAGAGAATTCTTGAAAAAAACAAATCGGAACGTCATATCCGAGGAGGAATGGCAACAAAACGAAAGTATGATGTGATAAAGCATGTTCGTGAACGAATGACGGAAGATTATGATATATGAAGTTGACAAAGACTTGACAGCGCCGCTTCATATATGGTATCATTATAAAAGACGTAATCGTGAAGGCGGGGAAAATGGAAAGACAGTATTCTCAAGCCGAGCGCAGACCGAGGAGCAATTATACAAAATGCAAATTTTGTATAATTGAGGGAAGGAGAAAACCGGTATGTTATTATGCATAGATATCGGAAATACAAGCATTTCGTTCGGAACTTTTGAAGTTTCCCCGAACGGACAGCCGAAACTTATTTTCTCTTCCGAAATTTCGTCATGCGAGCGCCGCAGCACGGATGAATATGCGGTTTTGTTCAAAGAAATCTTTTCTCTGAAATCTTCGGTTCAAGGTGCCATTGATCCGATTGATGCGGTAGCCATATCTTCTGTTGTACCGACGTTCACCGAAAGAATTGCTTCCGCGGCGCAGCTTTTCTCGGGATGTTCATCACGTCCTTACATTATCGGACCGGGCATCAAAACCGGGTTCAAAATAGCGATTGACGATCCGGCTTCATTAGGCGCAGACATAGTTTCGGATTGTGCAGCAGCGCTTGACTTATTTGAACCGCCGATTACAATTTTTGATGCCGGCACGGTAAATACCGTTACCGTGATTGACAAAGAACGTACCGTATTAGGAAGTATTTTTACTCCGGGAGTGCGTATTTCGGCGGAAAGCCTCTCTCAGAACGCCGAATTGATCGAATCGGTGGCGATAGGCGCAGAAATTACACCATTAATTGGAAAGAACACGGAAGAAGCATTGAAATCCGGAATTATCAACGGTAATTCGGCTATGCTTGACGGAATAATCCGCAATTTGCGCGAGATGCTTATCGATAAAAACGGCGGTCAAAAGCTGGCATTGGTTTCTACCGGAGAATATGCGGAAATAATACTGAGAAACTGCCGAAATAAGTTTGCCTATGATCCCGCGCTTACTCTGCGCGGAATAGCATCGCTTTACGTCCGAAACAGACTGTAAGCCGAAGGCGCTTCTATACGGAGGCTCTCCGTCGGCGATTTATAAAAATGTATAATTTCAGCCAAGGCTGTTATTATAAATAAAATTACACACGCTACACCGCAGGCGTTGCGGGCGGCAGTGTCGGGTTAAAGTCCCGGAGGAAATTATGGAAAAAACAAAAACTTCAAAAAAAGTCCTGCTTTTGACGCAAACCGCAATATTGACTGCGATCATTTTCCTGATGAGTTTTACTCCCATAGGATATCTCAAGGTCGGTTTCGTTGAAATAACGTTTTTGGTGATACCGGTGGCTGTAGGAGCAATTTTGCTCGGTCCTGCAGTCGGGACTTTTCTCGGCTTCATGTTCGGCGTATCAAGCTTTATTCAGTGCTTTACCGGAAGTTTCTTCGGCGCGGCGCTTTTGGCGATCAATCCTGTTTTTACGGCGCTGTTCTGCATCGTTCCACGCACACTTATGGGATTTTTGGCGTCTGTAATATTCAGAGGAATGTACAAAGCAACAAAAAAAGGCAATGTCTCGTGCGCGGTGGCTTCATTGTCCGCGTCTGTCCTTAACACACTGCTCTTTATCCTTTTTCTGATTCTTTTCTTCGGAAGAAGCGACTATATTAGCACGATGATGCAGACAACCTTTAATACCGACAGCATACTTCTCTTTTCTCTTCTTTTTGTAGGCTGGAACGGACTTATAGAAGCGATTACCTGTACCGTTATAGGATTCGGTATAAGTGCAGTACTGCTCAAATTAATGAAGACAAATTCTTAAACTTGACTTGGTTATAATGGCTATAAAAGTTTGTCGTATTATGTGCATGTTGACGAAATGTTAAAATTAATACTTTAGACATATCAATTTTTCGGTTTGTATGATATAATTAATATGTTAAAATCGTATTTCGTACTTTACGGAGGACATACAAAATGGATATGAAAGACATTAAGATGAGGGTTCTTTATTCCTCTGATAAGGCAAAAATGAAGACTTTTGCGTCGGCTCTCGGCGAAGCTTTCAAATGCCTTGTTGATGCGGTTCCGCCGGGATTTCCCTGCGAGAAGGAGCGTCTTGTTATTATCGGAATGACTCTCAAGGGTGAGCCTAACGATAAGCTCAGACTGTTCTGCCGTGAGCTTACCGCTCAGCGTGCGTACAACGTGGCTCTTTTCATCGACGGTGAAAAGGACTGCAAAGCGCTTAAAATGGTTAAGGAAATGCTTCGTGATGCAGGAACCAATCTAATCGACAACGATTACTATGTAAACGGAGGCGGAATCTTCTCGAAGAAGATTTCTCTTGACGAGCGCCGTCAGATTGTTAATTGGGCTCAGGGAATCATAGATTCTCTCTGAACGATTCTTTGAAAATTGATTTGGGAAGAGCGAGACGTTTCGGTGTCTCACTCTTCCCTTTTTCGTTGAATGCGCTGTCATAGCTTTGGGAATCGTTTGGCGCTCTCTCTTCAAAAAAACCGCTTGTTTTTCAAGCGTTTTTTTGAATTTTATCTGTTTGTCTTGTAGATCGAATCGTAGATGTCCAACAGAGACACTGAAGAAAATATGCTCCAAAGAACAGTCAGTATTACGAAAAAAGATGTTATCATGGGATCAATGTAAAGAAGAATCCACGGATGAAATGCCCAAATAATACATACGGCAGCGGTGAAAAGAACGATACAGATAAACTTTCTTCTGATTTTTGACAGCGCTTCTCTTTCAATCAGATCATCCGATACGTTATGAGTATCTTTTTTCAGACAGTTCGGGAGGCTGAAAAACAAGATGATAAAAGCTATGAGGACTGCGGCGTTCTCTGCGACTGAAAACATCTGTATCCTCGAATACAAGATTCCGGCATTTGACCTCCAAAAGGAATCATCGGGAAGATATTCGAATGTAACGAAATATTTTCTCTGTAAAGCGAGGTTTATCAATGAAATAACGCCCGATACTGCAGCAAACGGTATCGCCCACAGTGCCGACTTTATACGGCTTTTAAGAAGCACCGCCGCAATTATAAGAAATATTGCCGAGAGACAATTCGGAAGATAGTTTACATAATTGCTGTACAGAGAATTGTATGCTATAAATGCACCTATAAGGCACGCCGACACATATTTCATTTTTACCGTGATCGGCAAAAACGGGTCGAGCTTTAATTTTTCGTTGAATGCTTTTTCGAGAACATCCGTCATTTTGCGGTCTTTTACGACTTTTGTGAAATAAGGGATAAAGAGAGAGAGCCACACAACACCCAAAACAACCCCGACAGCGCATTCAACGGTAATAAAAAGATTGTTGAAGTCCGCGAGCCGTATTACATTCGGAGCTACTTCGCCTTGATTTTTGAAAAGCTGAAGCTCTGTTGTATTCGGAATAACGGCAAGTATGTCTCTCAGGATCAGGAATACTATTGTTATTATCTTGATTCTAACTCCGCGTTCAACCGTGACCTCACGTCTGACACGCTCTCCGTTCGAAGGATCGCGGAAATTTTTTATCTTCTGCTTTGAATCAAAAACAGCATCGCCGCCGAAGCGCATACCAGCATAGAAAAATCCTTCAAAAAGCTCGTTTACAGCCGGAATGAAAACTATCAGCTCCACTATTGAAAAAGTGAAAGAAAGAAGCAGCGGCATTGTGTTTATATTAAGAAGCAGAATAAAATTTGCCGCGGTTTTCAGAATTTCAATAAATGCAAGCTTCCAAAAGGCGTTTTGCGCTTTTTCATGCCACTCGACGATCAGGGATGTTTTTGAGAGCCCTTTTATTATAAGAAAGATTCCTATAAAATCGGGGAAAATATCAATTATTCCGATGTTTGGGTTGGCAAAAAATATAAATCCCGCAAGGATAAATCCGAGTTTCATGCCGCTCTCCGTAATTTTATTTTTTCTTCTTTTTGTTCGGCTTTGTCTGCGCGGCGGACGAAGAGGCTTCTTCACCTACATTGCGCTTTTCCTTCGGAGTGAAAATTCGCTTTTCGGCTTCCGACCATTTGTCATTAAGCTTTGAAAGGCGCGAACGCTGTTCCGGCGGTACGGGCATTTCTTCACCTTCTATACCGATCCACTTGCAGCATGATCCGAGCAGTATTATATTGAGTGCAAGACAGATAAATTCAAACAACGTGAAGAACTGCACCGCAATGACGCTCGAAAACGGCACGAAATCGTATATAGGCTTGCTGAACAACGAAACAAGCGAATACAGTGCATAATATACAATCAGCAGAAGCATGTTTCGCTTTGCCCGGAATGCTATTTTGTCAAGCCCTATTTCCTCGGTAAGTGATATTACGGCACCGAAGATTATGAGATTGAGAACGAGTACCGTTACGGCGATCAGTGCTTTCAAAAGCATAGACACGATGTCCGGTATCGTAAATTTTGCCAGCATAACGGTTGCATTTATTCCGGATTCCAAGACATACAGCGATGCCGGAATTATTGCGGTATAGAATTTTTTCTGAAATGCTCCGAGCTTTGTAAAAGCGTAGATCATTATCAATCCGCCGATAACATCGGCGAAAAAATAAAACGGAGAAAGAGTAAATGCAAAGGCAAGCGCATAGCCTCCCATAAGAATTCCGAATCCCATTTACTCTTTCTCCTGTTCTCTTATTTACCGATAAACGGTTATATTATTGCTCTACCCCTCCGTCTGCCGTGTTGGCTCCACAGCAGTTTTTATATTTCTTTCCGCTTCCGCAGGGACAGGGGTCGTTTCTGCCGACCTTCTTTTCGGAACGAAGCGGCATCGGCTTCGCGGGTATCGGCTTTGCACCGGGCTGTCCCATAAATCCGGATCTTACGGGGCGCGCGACTTCAACTCGCTTTACCTGTGTGGACTTCGGTACCACGGAAAGAATCATTCTTACTGTATCGTCGCGAATCATTGTTATCATCTCATCAAAGAGATCGGCGCCCTGTATACGGTATTCCGCAATGGGCTTACGCTGAGCATATGCCTGGAGCCCGACACTTTCCATGAGACTGTCCATGGCTTCGAGATGATCCATCCACTTTATATCGACGTTTCGAAGAAGGATCGCACGCTCCACCTCGCGCATCTGCTCCTCGCCGAATACGTTTTGCTCTTTGTCACGGTAAAGCTTCATTGCGCGGTCAAGAAGCGTTTCTTCGATTTCTTTTCTCTGGGCATCGGCGCTTTCATCGTTAAGCTCAAAATCCTCTTCGGTGCAGATGAGCCCGAGATACTTCTGCCTGAGACTTTCGATATCCCACATGCTCTTGTCGTCACCGGCAAGAAACGCATTTACGGAATCGCTTACCGTGGATGATATCATGTGCTCTATCTTATCTTTGAGGTCTTTTCCGTCAAGCACTTCTTTGCGCTGATTGTAGATGATCGTGCGCTGCTGATTCATTACATCGTCATACTCAAGGACATTTTTACGCCTGTTGAAGTTTTCGCCTTCGAGATGCTTCTGCGCATTTTCGATTGAGTTTGAAAGTATTTTAGCGTCGATCGGCTCGTCTTCCTTGAGTCCGAGACGGTCGACAAGTCCGATGATCCGCTCGCTTCCGAAAAGACGCATAAGATCGTCCTCAAGAGAAAGGAAGAAACGCGATTCACCGGGGTCTCCCTGACGTCCGCTTCGACCTCTGAGCTGATTGTCAATACGGCGGCTTTCGTGCCTCTCGGTACCGATCACGAAAAGTCCTCCGGCTTTGCATACCTGCTCGGCTTCGGGTTTGATTGAATCCTGGAACTTCTTGAACAGCTCACGGTACACTTCCCTTGCCGCAAGAACATCCTCGGGCACATCCTGAAGCGAGCCGACTGCTTTGCCTATGATTTCCTCGTCATAGCCCTGCTTGCGCATCTCGGCTTTGGCAAGGTGCTCCGCATTTCCGCCGAGAAGAATATCGGTTCCACGTCCCGCCATATTCGTTGATATGGTAACGGCGCCGAGCTTTCCTGCCTGAGCGACTATTTCGGCTTCAAGCTCATGATGCTTTGCATTGAGGACGGTGTGCTTTATTCCGCACGCTTTAAGCTTTCCGGAAAGAGCTTCGGACTTCTCTATTGATACCGTACCGACAAGAACGGGCTGTCCTTTTTCGTGGCATTTCTTTATCTGTTCGATTATCGCTTTGTCTTTTCCGTTTTTCGTCTTGTAAACCACATCGGGATGATCCACGCGAATCATCGGTTTGTTCGTGGGAACCTCTACAACATCGAGATTGTATATCTCACGGAATTCGGTTTCTTCCGTAAGTGCAGTGCCCGTCATTCCGGAAAGCTTGGTATACATTCTGAAATAGTTCTGGAACGTGATCGTCGCTATTGTACGGTTTTCCTTTTGGATCTGTACATTTTCCTTTGCCTCGATGGCCTGATGCAGACCGTCGGAATAACGTCTTCCGGGCATTATTCGTCCCGTAAACGAATCGACGATCAGCACTTCATCGTTCTTTACCACATAGTCTATGTCGCGCTTCATAATACCATGTGCGCGGATCGCCTGATATATATGGTGCGATATGTCGGCGTTGGCGGGATCTGACAGGTTGTCGATTCCGAAAAAACGCTCCGCTTTTTCCACACCGGCTGCGGTCAGAGTGGTACTCCGCGCTTTTTCATCAACGATATAATCCGCATCAATATCATCATTAAGTTCCTTGGAGTCGAGCTCCTTTATGACAAACACTTTCATTGTTCGACAAAGCTTTTCCGCCTGATCGTACAATTCATCCGTTTTTTCACCTTGACCGGAAATTATGAGAGGGGTTCTCGCTTCATCTATGAGAATAGAGTCAACCTCATCGACTATTGCGAAGTTGTGCCCGCGCTGTACAAGATTCTCACGGTATGTTACCATGTTATCACGTAGGTAGTCGAATCCGAATTCGTTATTTGTTCCGTAGGTTATATCGCAGTTGTAAGCAGCCTGCTTCTGCGCGCGAGACTGATCGTGTACGACAAGACCGGTAGAGAGTCCGAGGTATTCATGGACACGTCCCATTTCTTCGCAGCCGATTCTTGCAAGATAATCATTGACGGTGACAATGTGCACACCCTTTCCGGTAAGCGCATTGAGATAAGAAGGAAGAACGGCAACGAGGGTCTTTCCTTCACCTGTCTTCATCTCCGCAATCCGTCCCTGATGCAGAAGAAGTCCGCATATGAGCTGTACTTTGAACGGACGTTTGCCGAGAACTCTGTCCGCTGCCTCGCGTACAAGGGCAAATGCATCCGGCAGAATGGCATCCAATTCTTTGCCGTCGGCGATCTCTTTTTTGAATTTGAGAGTCCTTTCCGCCATCTCAGCATCCGAAAGCTTAGCATACGTTGACGCAAGCTGTTCGGTCATGTTGATCTGCTGCATCTGCTTTTTGATCTGCCGTTCACTGTATGTGCCGAAAATTTTGCTGTAAAGTCCCATTATAATATCCTTTCAAAAGGCTGTAACTTTTAAATTTATCCGCATACAAAGATGTGTACGCTTCGTTCTGCCGCGCTGAGTCAAACTGCAACCGCGCAACAGCGCGCGGCGGTGAAGCCGCCGAGGCCTACGAAGTAAGGCGTTGCAAGTATTATACCATTTATTCCGAATAAATGGAAGAGTTTTTTGTTAATATTTTTCTACTTCCGATGTTTTGCGGCGATAAGAAGTAAATTATTCTCAAAAAGCGTGGATATAATTGCTTTTCGGCGCCGTATGGTATATAATATCATAGCATAAAATTATTTTTCAGAACGGAAAAACATAAAATGAGTTTGAACATTGTGCTTTTTCAGCCCGAAATTCCTCAGAACACGGGAAATATTGCCCGCACATGCGCCGCAACCGGATGTTCTCTTCACCTTATACGTCCTCTCGGATTTAAGATAGATGATTCTAAGCTGAAGCGCGCCGGGCTTGATTATTGGCATCTGCTTGATATAACATATTATGACGGGCTTGACGATTTCTTTGAAAAGCATCCCGACGCCGAGATATTCTGCTTTTCCACCAAATCTCCGAGATCTTATACCGACATTGCTTACCCCGACGGCGCATATCTGTTTTTCGGACCGGAGACACGGGGACTTCCGGAGGATTTCCTGAGAGAAAACTACGAAAGATGCGTAAGAATTCCCATGCGGGGCGGTCTCAGAAGCCTGAATCTTTCGAATTCCGTCGCGGTAGCTGTTTACGAAGTTTTCCGTCAGCGGGGATTTTCGGGACTTGAAGCCGAAAGTAATTATTTGGAATGATATAATAAAACGAAAGGCTGCGCTAATGCGACAGCCTTTTCATTTCAGGTATTGGTTGTAAAAGAATTACTTGTATTTGCGCTTTCTTGCTGCTTCAGACTTTTTCTTTCTCTTTACACTCGGCTTTTCATAGCATTCTCTTTTGCGAAGCTCGGCCTGGATACCCGATCTCTGACACTGACGCTTAAATCTGCGAAGCGCGCTGTCGAGAGTCTCGCCATCTTTTACTCTGATCTCTGCCATTTATATCCCTCCCTTCGCTACCAAACAAATGTACCGCAAAATACTGTACTCTCATATTATAATTGAAAAATAACGAAATGTCAATACCAAATCGTTATTTTTGCGCTTTTCTGTATAATGCTTCGTTGACATAATTCGACATAGCGTGTATAATTATTGATAAGCGGAGATAAGCGGACTTTTTTACGGACCGCATTGCTACTTAGACATGACGGAGTATTTATGATTAAGCGTATTTCACTTGCAATCGCAGCGGTGATTTTTTCATTATTGCTGCTTCCCTCTTCTGTTTTTGCCGCACATTTTTCGGGCGATGATAAAATAACCGTTGTTCTTGATCCCGGGCACGGCGGCAGCGATCCCGGCTCAATGGGAACGCAGTACGAGTCATATTATAATTTGAAGGTTGCCTCCTACTGTGCCGAAGCGCTTAAAAAGAACGGAAATTTTGACGTTCGCATGACCCGCAGTACGCAGACAGAACCTCTTCTGACTCTTGCACAGAGAGGAGTTTATGCGGACAGTGTAAATGCCGATCTTATAGTCAGTATCCACTTTAACAGCAGTACCTCCTCCGCACCGAATGGTATCGAAGTTTATACATCCGTACTGCCGAGATTTGATATGAAGGAACTCGGGAACAGTATCGCTTCGAAGCTTTCTTTGGCGACGGGGCTTCGCAACAAAGGATGCTTCCAGCAGTACGATCACGGCAGCACTCTTTATTATTGGAGCGACAAATGTCAGTGGGATATCCCGGGGGATTCTTCGGTCGGCGGTTTGTCGGATTATTTCGGAATAATTACATGGGCTGCGAAATTCGGCTTTCCCGGAATTATTATAGAGCACGCATATCTTTCAAACCCCAACGATCTTGCAATTGTGGATAAAGAAGAAAACCTGCGAAAAATGGGAGAAGCGGATGCGGAAGCAATAATAAACTATTACACCGGACACGATCACTCATATGCTTCCGAATATACCTTGGATTATCCGGTATCGTGTTTCTCGGCGGGAAAGCAGTCCATGCACTGCACCGTCTGTGGTCACCGTAAAGATGTAAGGTCGGCCGCATCGGCACCCGATCCCGAAAAGCATTTGTGGCTTTCCGAGGATGTTGTTCCTGCCACATGCTATTCCCCGGGAAGTGCAAACTATTATTGCAGATACACTCACAATCTTATTGACAAGGGCTGCACACAATTCGAAGAACATACAAAGTATAGCGTGATTCCTCAGCTTTCGCACAGCTATTCGGTTACTTTCTATCAGGAGCTGACTCATACTCAGGACGGAATAACTACATATATCTGCTCTAACTGCGGAGATTCCTACACGGAAACGGTTCAAGCAGAAGGACATTCGTTTGAATTGGTATCGGAGCGTGATGCAAGCTGCACAGAGAGCGGCGGAGAATTTTTACGATGCAGCAAGTGCGGTTATGAGATATTCAGCGAAACGTCTCCCGCGCTCGGGCATGATCTTGAAAAAATATCCTCAACCGAAGCCGATTGTGAAAATGAAGGGATAACCGAATATGAGTGTACGGTCTGCGGTGAGCATATATCGGAAACTGCAGCGCCGCTCGGTCATGACTATGAACAAATATCCGTAAAAGAAACTTCGGACGGAACTGAAACGGAATACAGGTGCAAAAACTGCGGCGAGGAATACACAGACTTTACCTCTTTGAAGTGCGAGCATGGTTTTCATGAGGTATCGTATATTGAAAGCGGATGTGAAAACGAAGGTCTTCGCGTAATCAAATGCAGCAAATGCGGAAAAGAGGAAGAAGAAATAATTGCATCTCTCGGGCATGATTGGGGCGAAGGTGTATCCGAAAAAAAAGCTTCGCTGTTCGGCTTCGGCACTGTCAAATACGTTTGCCGGAGAGACAGTTCCCATATTCGCACGGAAACGGTTCCGTCGTGGATTTCTGTCTTGACCGGCGAGAGAAAAGCGCTTCTCCTGGCGGTATCCGGTGCGGTGATTTTGATAGCTGCTGCCGCAATTTCGGTTTATGTGATCTCGAGAAAGAGGAAAAACGCAAAAGCGGAATCGGCTGCGGAGGTGTCGGAAAGCTCTTACGAGGCTTCAGCTGGCTCGTCGGAGGAAAACGCATTGAACGAAAATGATTCCTGCAACGGTGAAAATGACACGCTTTCCGAATCCGAAGAAGCTTCGGCGGATGATGCAGAGGAAGTAAAGCAGGACTGATTCTGTAATGTCGGTTACGGTAATATTTGCGTCCGATAATTTGACTCACTATTGTAAAAAGATAAAAAGACGGCTCTGACGAGCCGTCTTTTTAAACGCTATTATACCGATTTTGCAACTGACAGTAAAGCATCGCAAAGCTTTATTGCATCATTTTTTCTGTTGAAAAATCCGAAACTGACGCGCACGGCTCCGTCGTCCCCGGTTCCTAAGCTTTCATGACCGAGGGGCGAGCAGTGAAAGCCGCTGCGCACGCATATCCCGAGATCGTTGAGCGTTTTTCCTGTCTCGGAAGGGCTTTTATTCTTTATATTTATAAGCAGGATAGGTCCGCTCTTATGCGAGTATATTTTAAAGCGTCTGTCTCCCGCGAGACGATTATAAGCTTCCGAAAAAAGATATTCTTCTTTTTCTCTGATCGCCCGAGGAGTTTCGCGCAGTACAAATTCAATTCCCCTGTCGAGTCCGGCTATACACGGAGTCGGAAGAGTTCCGCCCTCATATCTTTCGGGAAGAAATTCGGGCATTTCGCGGTCAAGTGAATTTATCCCACCGCCGCCCTCGACGAATGTGCTGCCTCGAAAATCCTTCCCGCATATCATCATGGCGCTCCCCTGCGGTCCGTAAAGCCCCTTGTGACCGGGAACACACAATGCGGTTATATTTGCCATCTCGACGTTTATATCAAGATTCCCCGCGCTCTGAGCCGCGTCTACGACAAAGTACAACCCGTTTTTTACGCAAAATTTTCCGATCTTTTCTATCGGAAGCTCATGATTGCATATATTTGAAGCATGAGCGCAAACGATCATTTCCGTGTTCGGCTTGATTTTACGTTTTATCTCCGAGATAATGTCGTCCGCGAATGCATCAAATATATCAAAAGAGGCGCCTTTTATATTGCAGAGTTTCACAGTGGGACGGTATACGGAATTGTGCTCCATTGAGCTTATGAGAATATGCCCGTGACCGGAGAACAGAGATTTGACAGCCATGTTGATCGCGTAAGTCGTGTTCATGGTAAAAACAACATTTTCGGGGTTTTCGCATGAAAAAAGCTGCGCCGCAAGTGCTCTGCATTCGTAAATTTTCGATGATGCCGCAAGCGCCATCGAATGCGATCCCCTTCCCGGATTGCCGCAGTATTCGTGCATACATTTTGACATTTCACGGATGACGCACTCGGGCTTCGGAAATGTTGTTGCGGCATTATCGAGATATATCAAAACTATCGCCTCCCCAGAATGTCCCCATATCCGAGACCGCGCCGATCAAGAATACGTTTGACCCGTTCAGATTGCGTGCAGTCGAATTCCAAGCCGTAGGCACATCCGTGCCTGGTGAGGTTTTTATCAAGATTGACTATTTCACACCGCAAGCGTTCAGCTTCAAGAGCGCGCTTTGCTTTTTCGGCATGTGTCATGGATTTAAGAGAAGCTATACAGCGAGACAAAACAATCATTCCTTTCTTTTTTACTTCGGTTTCTAATAAAGTATATGCATCTTGAAGTGTCATTGTTAAAGTGTATGCACACAGAAACGCAGCGGTGAAACTCCGTAAATGATTTTCACCGCTGCGTTTTGCAAGACAATTATGAATATGCAGCTATCACAATATTATTATTTGAGGAATCCGCTTATGATCTGCTCTTCTGCTTCTTTTTCGCTTAATCCGAGGGTCATCAGCTTTTCGATCTGTTCACCTGCAATTTTTCCTATTGCTGCCTCATGTATGAGCGCCGCTTCAGTTGAATTTGCGGTAATTTCCGGTATAGCGGAGACAACAGCGTTATCCATGATGATGGCGTCACATTCCGTATGACCGCTGCACTTTGTGTTTCCGCGCACATTGGCGAGGAAGATCTGCTTTGAATTTTCCTTTGCCACCGATCTCGAGACAACATGCGCCGAGGAGTTTTCGCCGTTCATATCAACGGTGAAATCCGTTTCCGCAATCTGTTTTCCGTGGGTCATTATTTTTTCGGAAATGGATATCTTTGCTCCGGTGCCGAGTGTGGCTGTCGTCTTTCTCTTTGTCGAATCGACGCCTTTGATCTGCATCGTATTCATTTCCATGTATCCGTTTTCGGCAATATCGAGGATCGTGGTAGGGTTCATTACTCTCACGCCGTTGCCGTCGCCTTCGGCAAAATGCTTCTCAATATATTTTACCTTGGCATTTTTGCCTACGAAGAATGAGTGTATTCCATCGTGACGCGACTCTTTGTCTCCGCCGTTGTGGATTCCGCATCCCGCGACAATTACGACGTCGGCTCCCTCGCCGATATAGAAATCGTTATAGACCATGTCGTTCAGACCGCTTTCGGAAAGAATAACCGGGATATGAACGCTTTCGTTTTTTGTACCAGGTTTGATTATTATATCTATTCCGGGCTTGTCCGTTTTTGACACTATTTCTATATTTTCGCTTGATGCACGTCCTACGGAAACGCCGTTTGCGCGGATATTGTATGCTCCTGCGGGAATTTCATGCAGTCCCGAAACCGCTTCGAGAAGATCCTTTTCTATTTTATCCATTTCAGTTAAAATGCTTGTAAATGCGTCCTTTCTTGCAGAATCAAAGCTTAAAGCTTTTCGGTCAGTATTTTACATACCGAAGGGCTGTCGAGCAGTGTGGGCAGTATCTCTTCGCTTGCACCTCTTGACTTGACACTGCCGTCTGCGATAACGATTATTTCATCCGCCGTTGAGAGAATGCGTTCCTGATGAGATATGATAATTATTGTTCCCGAGGTTTCACGGTGCATTTTTTCAAATACGGAGATAAGATTTCCGAAGCTCCAAAGGTCAATGCCCGCTTCAGGTTCGTCAAATACGGTTACAGGCGATCTGCGGGCAAGCACCGTGGCGATCTCGATTCGCTTGAGCTCTCCGCCCGAAAGACTGGCGTTGACCTCGCGGTTTATATAATCACGGGCGCAAAGACCGACCTCTGAAAGATATTCGCAGGCTTCGGAAACTCCGATTTTTTTGCCTGATGCCAAGGTTATGAGATCCTTTACCGTTATTCCCTTGAAGCGCACCGGCTGCTGAAATGCAAAGCCGATTCCGGCTTTAGCGCGTCCCGTTATATCAAGATCGGTTATATCCTTACCGTCGAGATATATTTTTCCTGCGTTCGGACGATATATGCCTGCTATTATTTTCGCAAGAGTTGACTTTCCGCCGCCGTTCGGACCGGTTATTACAGTAAAACCGCCGTCTATCTCGAGAGTTATGTCTTTAAGTATCTCTTTTTTTCCGTTTTCGGTATCAGCCGAAAATGAAATGTTTTCAAGCTTAAGCATACTGTTTCTCCGTTGTTTTTATTGGTTAAAGTGTGATATGATCGCAGCTTTCGAATATTTCACCGCTTATTCCGCACTCTTCGGCAAGCGAGAGCAGTCTGCGGCATACGGGAAATTCCGTGTGGTAATGTCCCGCTTCGAGAACGCACAAGCCTTGCTCGGCGGCATCCTGTGCTGCATTGTAAGAACATTCTCCGCATAAGAGCATATCGGCGCCGCTGAGAATTGCGGGAAGGACGAAGTCGCCGCCCGCACCACCGACCACCGCTATCCTTTTTACGGCTTTGCATCCGGTCAGTCTTACCGCCTGCGCGCCGAGCTTTTCTTTTACCGATAATGAAAAGGCTTCTGCACCGATCGGAGACTCAAGCTCAAAAATTCTTCCTAGCTCCAGAGATTCATCGTCGCCGAATGTTTCCGAAGAGGTATATCCGAGCTTTTCGACAAGGGAATCGTTGACTCCGCCACGTCCGGCATCAAGTCTTGTATGAAGCGAAATGACCGAAATATCTCCTCCGAAAGCCGCGACTGCCCTGTTTCCTCCGAGCGTGGCGGGAGTTACCGCCTCAAGCTTTCTGAATATCATAGGATGGTGGGTAAGAAGGAGATCAAATTCACCTTCCGAGGCATACTTTAATGCCCGTTCCGTTGCGTCAAGAGATACAAGAACCTTGCGCACGGATGCATCCGGATCTCGGGAACACATTATTCCGTCATTATCCCACGGGCAGGATAGCTCTTTTGGGTAAATTTTGTCGAGAAATTTGTAAAATTCATATACAGTCATGTGATTTTCCTCATCTGAATCAAATAAGTGCCGAAAGCTCTCCGATAAGCATCTTTTCTTTATCGTTCGGAGCGCCGGAGCATGACTTGCCGTCGGCTATTTTTTGCAGATTCGCAATTGTCGAATGAATGAATTCTTTTCTGAGCGGATCGGAGTGATACTTTTGCATTATTATCGGACCGCACAAAAGCTGTGCGAGGGAAAGCGAATAGGTTTTGCCCGTGTATTCTGCCGAAATGCATTGATATATTTTTCCGCTGTCGCGCACAAGTTTTTCATCTTTTATTGAAAATCCGTTTTCCGAAAGATAAAGTCTGAGCTGTTCCGCTCTTGTCATGGGCTGAAGAACAAAGCTTGTCCCGGGGTGCTTTATTTCGGGGGTATTTTCGATTATCGAAGAAATAAGCTCTCCGCCCATGCCGCAAATAATTATGCAGTTGAAGCACTTGGCGGAAACATTGCATTCCTTCAGTCCGTCTGAAAGGTATAACTCAAGTCTTTCCGCGACGCCGTACTTTTCCGCATTGCTTCGCGCCGCGGCGATGGGACCTTCATTTATATCCGAGGCAGAAGCGGACCTTACTTTACCGGAAAGAAGCAGATATATAGGAAGATAGGCATGATCCGTTCCGACGTCTATCACATGGGAATCGGGAGGCACCATGGATGCCGCAGTCAGAAGCCGCGGGGATAGTTTAATACTGTTCATAATGAGAAAGCGCGGCTTGTGCCGCGCTTATTTTATTTGGATTCTTTGGACTCAAGAAATTCGTTTATCTTTTTTACGAGCTCATCTGCATCGGTACCGTGCACTTCGCAGGCTTCTTCGATAGTCTCTCCGCGCGATGCAGGGCAGCCGAGGCAATGCATGCCGATCTCAAAGAAGAACTGTGCGGTTTCTATTTCGTTATCAAGTATATCGCCGATGAGAGATTTTTTGGTTACTGTCATTTTTTTATTTCCTTTCTCATTTTGCGTTTTAGTTTGCTTTTTTTATATCTATCTTCTCGGGCACAACTACTTTTCGTATATTTGCACCGAGAGATTTCAGTTTTCCTACGATATCGTCATATCCGCGCTCTATGCGGAAGATATCGGTTATTTCGGTTTCGCCGCTGCATACGAGTCCTGCAATAACAAGCGCAACGCCTGCGCGCAGATCAACGGCACGGACCGGAGCGGCGGAAAGAGGCTTTCCGCCTTCTATAACGGCAGTGTGTACATCTACTTTTATATCCGCTCCCATTCTTGCGAGTTCATCTACATATCGGAAACGTTTGTTTTCATATACGCCCTCGGAAATAAAGCTTACTCCGTCCGCAAGGCAGAGAAGAACGGTCATTTGAGGGTGCATATCGGTCGGAAATCCGGGATACGGCAATGTTTTTATGCGAGTTTTGGAAAGCTTGCCTTTTCTGGAGACTATGAGGTAATCGTCAAATTCCTGTACGCTTACGCCGATCTCCTGAAGCTTTGCGGTGATCGACTCAAGATGCTTGGGAATAATGTTGTTGATCCGCACTCTTCCTTCGGTCGCGGCTGCGGCAATCATAAATGTGCCGGCTTCGATCATATCGGGAATTATCGTGTAGGTACATCCGTGGAGTTCTTTGACTCCGCGTATCTTTATCATATCCGTTCCTGCGCCGCTTATTCGTGCGCCGCAGGTATTCAGGAAGTTTGCAAGGTCTACTATGTGCGGCTCGCGCGCAGCGTTGTCTATAACCGTAACGCCGTCGCTTATTGCCGCAGCTATCATCAGATTGGCGGTTGCCCCGACGGTCACTCTGTCGAAGAAGATATTTGCCCCGCCGATTCCGTCCGGTGCGTTTATTTCAACATATCCGCCTTCGTTGGTTACGGTTCCGCCGAGCGCTTCAAAGCCCTTTATATGCTGATCTATCGGACGGGGACCGAAATCGCATCCGCCCGGAAGAGCCACTTTGGCATATGAAAAACGTCCGAGCTCGGCACCGAGAAGATAATACGAAGCCCTCATCTGACTTACGAGCTCATAAGGAGCATCGCCGCATTCTATATCGGTGCAGTCGATTTCCAACGTGGTCTTATTTATTGTTTTTATGCTTGCCCCCAGACTTCTGAGAATATCAAGAGCAAACGCGACATCACGGACATTGGGAACATTTTCTATATAACACTTGTCTTTGACAAGAACACACGCGAAAATTATAGGCAGAGCGGCATTTTTCATTCCGCTTATTTCAACGGTGCCGTTCAGCGGAACTCCGCCCTTTACAACTATTTTTTCCATATAAATGTAAATGCCTTTCTAATATGTTTTATGTAAATCTGTTTCAGCATATTTTCAATCAAAACCATCGTATATTATACCATCTTTTGAAGAGAAAATATAGAGGCTCTGCAATGGTTTTCATTTTTTTAATACAATTAGTTTTTTTGCACATACAGTCATGAAAAAATAACTATTTTTTCAATGATTTATTTTCATATTTTCTGTCGATTCCGGTTATTGTCCCGATTGCTGCTGCTTGAGATAGGCGACAAAAAGATCGACGACCATACCGTAGCTTTTGGTTCCCTCGGTTCCCTGAATCGTGAGATAGGTATTGTTTATGGTTTCGGATACCGTTGACGCTTTTGAATCACGGTATTTGTCGAAGAAGTCACTGTAGGCGGAAAGCTCGTATCTTATATCGGTATCAAGATTCTTTACGGTTTGGGTGTAAAGCTCCTTATCTGCTTTTGAGAGTGCGGAGATAATGTATTCATACATATTGAGGTACGCGCTGTAACGGATATAATCGTCGTCGGATTCCATGCAGACAAGGTACGCGACGAAATTTGCTTCCTTTTCGCGCGCGATGCCGCGCTGATGCGCCATTTCGTGCGCAGCGGTATACGGAAGCACAAAGTCCGGATAGTTCACGTTTATATTGGCTTCTCCGGTAAAAAAAGAATATACTCCTGAAATGTGGGTATATGTCATGAGCTCCGAAAGCGCCACCTGTTTGACCGACGCTCTCAGCGGAGCGATAAACGCATACTTATCGTATGCTTTTTCGTATGCATCGTTGAGCATATCTATCATCTCACTGTTTGAGTACGGCATTTCCGACAGAGACGCATAATCGAATTTTATTTTGTCGTCGAGGGAATTCATTTCGGAAATTAGATAGTCGGCGGCATAGCGAAGATCGTCAGCCGAGAGGTCTTTTCTTTCAAGAGAAAGCTTCGTTTCAAGAGGAGATGTGCTGTATCCAGCCGCAAAATTCAGAACGAATACGGAATAAAGAAACGCTATGACCGAAATAAGCGAAACCACGGAGCGATTTCCTGCATTCACGCTCAGCTTTACCCGGCGAAATGCCCATATTATCACGGTAACGAATGTTACGGGGATAAAGATGATGAACGCTTCCGCCAAAGAGAAAGGAAACCATGTCGTAAGTTTGGCAAGAATCGTTCGGAATACCGAGCTTATATACCGATTGAAGAAATCGGCGAACGCAGGCAATTTGACAAAGGCTATATGCAATACGGCTGAAACTGCGGTGCAGACAAAGATAATAAACGCCGGCAGCGGAACATTATTTTTTACTTTTTCTACGATTTTTTCAAGCATTGCTGATCCTTTTTATTTCACGAATTCGCCGAGAAGAATTTTCGGCACAATTTTTCGATATCGTCCGGGAGCGGTGCTTTCACCGTGAGCTCATCCGAATCCGGAGAAAGCCTTATTTTGACTTCGGAAGCATGAAGAGCATGCCGGTCTATAAATTCGGAAGGATTTCCGTATAAGGAATCACCGACGATCGGGGCGCCCGAGGAGGCAAAATGAAGCCTGAGCTGGTGTGTTCTGCCCGTTTCCGGATGAGCTTCAACCAAGGAGTATCTTTCACTTTCCGCCGTAACACGGTATTCGGTTCTTGCGTACTTTCCTTCGCCGCGCGGGCACTCTTCCCTTTTTATTATGCTGTCATCGCAGCGTCTCATGTATGATTCGATCACGCCGCGTTTTTTATTCAGATGTCCTTCGAGAAGTGCTATGTATGTTTTCTTTATAAGTCCTCCGGTCATGCTCTTATACAGAGTATATGCCGCGGTTTTGCTGTTTGCCACGAGCATCACGCCGGTTGTGTCTCGGTCAAGTCGGTTGACCGGACGGAATACATAAGGCTTTCCGCGGTTCAGATAAGCAAGCGCATTGGCAACCGTGTCGTCTCTGTGACCGAACGAAGGATGGGCAGGCATATTCGGCGGTTTGTTTACAGCCGTTAAATCTTTGTCCGAATACAGTATTTCTATCGGAATATCGACGGGGATTATGTAAGGCGAAGTGTCTTCTTCCTTATCCTCGAGGGCGAGCGAAAGAACCTCTCCTTCTTTAAGTATATGCCGTACCGTAACAAATGAACCGTTTATCAGTATCCCGTTTTCGGAGAATTTGAGCTTCTTCAGCATTGACGAGGAGAATTCGAGATCGCCGCGGCAGTATTCCCGTATGGTCTTTCCGGCGATTTTTCCGTCAACAACAGTGTCCATCGTTTGTGCGTTTTCCTTTCATGCGGATAATGACCGACGATGCAGCCAGAACGAAGACCGAAAAAGGTACTAAAATATTCCCTGCTTCGGAATAAAGTGTCCGTTTATCCGAAAAAGTCACGTTACAGCTTATCTGTCCTTCGACAAGCGGCGGCAGCATATCCTTTATTTCTCCCGAAGGAGATATCACGGAAGATATTCCGGTGTTTGCGGCGCGCACGATATATCTGCCGTTTTCGACCGCACGGAGCACGGAATGGGCGTTGTGCTCATAAACCGCGGAGGAATCGTTGAACCATGAGTCGTTCGTGGAAATTGCGATCAGCTCGGCTCCGTTCCGCACTGCATCATATGCAAGCGGTTCATAGATCGAATCAAAGCAGATGAGGGAGGCGATCTTGCCGAAATCCGTATCATGGACAGACGCGCTTTCGCCTGCTTCAAGATCGGAATCAAGCATTCCTATGTCATTGAGCGGAGGCACGAGAGTCATTATGATATTTCTCATGGGAACGTATTCGCCGAAAGGCACAAGATGACGTTTTGAATAATGATCTTCCGATAGTGTTCCGTCCGGCTTTATCATATATATCGAATTTTCGAGATTGCCGTCGGAGTTTCGGAAAAAAGCGCCGACAAGTATCATAGTTTCGGTATCGCGTGCGAGGGAGGAAACATATTCGCTGACGGCTTTATTTTCGTTAAGTCTGTACGGAAGGGCGGTTTCCGGCCATACCACGATTTCGGCGCCGCCGTCAGCGGCTTCCTTCGTCAGACGTGCGTATGTTTTGCAGACATATTCGAATGAATCGTCCGCCCATTTATCGGCTGAAGATATATTTCCCTGAATAACCGAAACGCGGACAGTGTTTTCGCTGCTCTGATCTTCAAGCAGATTGATACGAACGGCTCCGAATGTAACATCCGCCGCAAAGATAAAAACTGCGGCGCATATGGGAAGTAGCGATTTCTTCGGATCTTTTGCGGAAAGCAAAACCGAAGCCAATGCGATAAGCGAAGAAGTCAGAATAATAATGAACGAAACGAAATACGGACCGAGGAGAGAGGCGCTTTGAATTATCGGCAGACACGACGTTTGTCCGAGGGCAAGCTTGCCCCACGGTACTCCCGCCCATGTCTGAGCCTGAACCCACTCGAAAATCACCCAAATGAACGGATAAAGAAGGATTGCGTACTTTCTTCCGTTTTCAGAGAAGATACGGCGTATCAGAATGTCTCCGACGACGAAGAAAAAAGCCCAAACGAGTGCCTGAAGGAGAGAAAGTCCGAACATCCCGAGGAGAACAACGCAAAGAGCGGCGCCTTTTCCCATTCCCGTGAATTCAAGAGGATACAGCTCGGAGAACCAATAGAATGTCATGATCCCGTACGGGTAGAAAAATGCGAGTCCGCGTCTGTATGCTCCGAGAAGAGGATGGCGCATTGTGCGGTCGCGCTTTGCTTCGATGAAAAGCATCGGAACAGGAGCAAGCCATGCAATTATCCAAAACTTCGGAAAAGTAAACGGAAGTGCAAGCAAAGCGCCGCACACGGCATATATAAGGTAATCAAATCCCAAACGACGCAATTGTACAGTACCTCCGTTTTAATTATCTCATATCGAAAAGAGATAGAAACTTTATTTTGCTAATGTCCACCGTAAAATAACGGTCGCGCAGATATTCAAAGAAGTCCGTTTTAGGGTCAAATCCGAGCTTGTACGAATAAAGGGTCTGGCTGAACCATCCGTCGGCGCGGTCGTTTTTGTTTTTTCCGTATTTTCCGTCTCCGAGAAGTACATGACCGATATGCGCCATATGAGCCCTTATCTGATGTGTGCGTCCCGTATGAAGAGATATCTCGAGAAGCGAAAGATTCTTTTCACGGTTATACGAAAGAAGCGAGTATTCCGTAACGATCTTTTTTGAGCCGGGCTTGAAATCGTCAGTAACGTAGGCAGTTTTAACGCGCGAATCCTTGAACAGGTAAGCGGTCAGGATGTCGTGCTTTTTCTCCATTTTGCCGTGAACGGCGCAAAGGTATTTTTTCAGTGTTCCGCCGAGGCGTATTTCCTCATTCATTTCCCGCAGCGCAAGCGCATTTTTGGCGGCTATTACAATTCCGCCCGTATTACGATCGATACGGTTGCAAAGTGCGGGCGCAAATGAATTTTCGTTTTCGGGGCGGTACTCCCCTTTCTTCCAAAGATAGGCTTTGATCTGGAATAAAAGAGTTTCTCTTTCGGATACCTCTGCGCTTCTGCGTTCGTCACCGTCACCGGGATGCACAAGCATTCCCGGACGTTTATCACACAGCATTATATTTTCATCCTCGTAGATCACATCGAAATCCTGCTTTACCCGATCAAATTCAAAATCGGCGGCTTTCTTTTCAAAAAACTCGTCCGGGATGAAGAAATCGACGACATCTCCCTCGACAAGCTTTTGCGAAAGCTTCGCCCTTTTGCCGTTTACCTTTATCCGTTTCGTGCGGATATATTTATACATAAGTGAGGGGGGCAGCCCCCAAACCGTCTTTCGGACGAATTTATCTAAACGCTGTCCCCCGTCATTTACATTTATTTCGATGCGGCGCATTTTTATTTGGTTCCGAACAGGCGGTCTCCGGCGTCGCCGAGTCCGGGCACGATATAAGCGTGCTCGTTGAGGCATTCATCGAGTCCCGCCGCGTAAAT
>OLNF01000617.1_pt1 | contig 31606 bp, 32 predicted proteins | sample 1673061 | NCBI WGS metagenome assembly OLNF01 (sample SAMEA3136751, study PRJEB25190) | human gut metagenome
CCCCGCCGGAAAACGAAACACGACACAGCGAAAGGAGCGCACCCCATGAAAAACCAGACTTTCGGTATCGAGATTGAAACCACCGGTATAGGCCGGGAACGCACGGCCAAGGCCATCGCCGCGTACTTCGGCACGACGGCGCGGTATGTTGGCCGCCACCTTGACGACTGGAAGGTGCCCATGCCCGACGGGCGGCACTGGACGGTCGAGCGCGACGGCTCGGTCACCGACCCCTCGGCGGAGGTGGTCAGCCCGGTGTGCCGCTACGAGGACATCGAGATGGTGCAGGAGGTCGTCCGAGCCATTCGGGCGGCGGGCGCAAAGGCCGACGGTTCCTGCGGCATCCACATCCACATCGGCCTCGGCGAGCACACCCCGCAAAGCCTGCGGCGGCTGGTGAATATCGTAAACGCCAAAGAAGACCTGCTGACCATGGCACTGGGGATTTCCCCGGCGAGACGCTCCCAATGGTGCGCACCGGTAAACCAAGTGTTTCTTACCGAGCTGAACCGGCGCAAGCCTACAACGATGGAGGACTTTGCGCGAATCTGGTATGCCCGCAGCGGCGGAAGCAGCTCCGATTGGCGGCGCTGCGCGGCACAGCACTACGACCACAGCCGGTATCACCTGCTCAACCTCCACGCAACCTTCTCCACCGAGCGCCCCGCGCACACCATCGAATTCCGCGCCTTCAACGGCACACTCCACGCAGGCGAGATCAAAGCCTACATCCAGCTGTGCCTCGCCATCAGCGCACAGGCGCTGAGCACCAAAGCGGCCAGCTCGACGCGCCCGGTCACCGACAATCCGAAATACACCTTCCGGTGCTGGCTCCTCCGACTGGGCTTCATCGGAGACGAATTTTCCACCGCACGGGAACACCTGCTCAAGAAACTCCCCGGCAACGCAGCATGGCGGCAGGCTTCCTGACACAGAGAGCCTCCGCACAGCTTTCAAATCACCCCGCCTGACGAAAGCCTCCGGCACAGGACGGAGGTCGTCTGCCAGCCAAAACCCCGAAACGGGGTCGCGGGAGCCACAGCTTCCAAATCAAGCAAGGAGGTACACACCATGAACATCACCTACACCCTTCGCATCACCCACAGGGACGGCACACACCATACCCACGACTACCGGGAAGCACAGCAGGCATGGGCGGAATTCAGAGCCGCCGCCTCGCCGTCCGGCTTCGACCTGTACACCCGCGTGGAGCTCATCGAGTTCAACGCGGAAGAACAGCAGGAATACCCGCTGGCCGAGCTGACCTTCCCCGTATAACCCCGCCCGGCACGGGAGCCACAGCTTTCAAATCAAACCGCGCACAGCGCAAGGAGGAACACCTTATGAAATCCAAACACATCCGAGCATTTTACATCGGTCGTCAGCGCTTCCATGTGACCGACCGGGGCGACGGCACACTGCAGGTCAGCAGCATCCATCCCTACAACGAGACCGACTACCATTGGGCGTTTCAGGCTTCCAAATCCTGCTGGCACATCTGCCGCGAAGGCAGGATGGTCAGCGTGGTGGCCAGCATGGACGGCTCTGAAATCACACCGGAAACGGTCGCGCAGTTTTTGCTGCAAGCGGACAACGACGCACAGCTGAAGCCCCGCCGCGCCATCTGGTGAGCTTTGAAATCAAGCGGGCGGGAAACACAGGCACCGCTTGACTTTCCCGCCCCGCAGAGTGATGAATGTCACACCCAATCACAAAGGAGGATACAACCATGTGCATCATTTGCGTTTCCAAATCCGGCGTTCGCCAGCCCAGCGACATCACCCTCCGCGCCATGTTCCGGCGCAATCCCCACGGCGCAGGCTACATGTACGCCCGCGACGGTAAGGTCACCATACACAAGGGCTTCATGAACATCGAGGATTTCCTCGCGGCGGTACACGCCGAGCAGTTCACCCCGCAGGACAGCGTGGTCTACCACTTTCGAATCAGCACACAGGCGGGCGTGAACGCGCCCATGACGCATCCGTTCCCGCTCTCAAATCAGCCGAGGATGATGCGCTCACTCGACCTGACCTGCCGCTGCGGCGTCGCACACAACGGAATCATCCATCTGACCTCCGACCCGAACAACAAGCGCTACAGCGACACAGCCATTTTCATCACCGACTACCTCTCCAAAATCATCCGCAAGAAAGCCGACCTCAGAGACCCGGTTACACTGGAGCTCATCTGGCAACTGGCCAAGTCCAAGTTTGCCATCATGGACAACTCCGGGTACATCGCTACGGTCGGACACTTCATTGACGACCACGGCCTGCTCTTCAGCAACGACAGCTACCAGACCGGCTGGTGGTATTGAGCCGCCAGCTTTCAAATCAAGAATTGCCGCCTGCGGGCGGTTTTTCTTGTTGCGCACGTTTGCCGCACGTTGGCGCGTGTCGGGCTTTCAAATCAAGGGCGGGGAAGGCTTCGACCTCGGCGGCTTTGGCCGCACGTGCGCCAACGTCGGGCGCGACGCGGGCAAGAAAAGGAAGGGCGCTGCACGACGAAAAAAGCGCCGGGCAAATTGCCTGACGCTTTCAGATCCTGTCGCGCTTATTTGTCGACGACACACTCGGCGATCTGTACCCTGCCGTCTGCGCCCGTCTTGAACATGAGAATCACCGCGCCGTCCGCCGCCTGATACTTGGCGTAGAAGGGCTGTGTCCACAGCTCTGTAAGGCCGGTAAGCCCGAGGACGCTCCGAAGGAGCACCGCAGGGCTGTAACCGGCGACCGCGTATGTGGTTGACGGGCGAAACAGGAAAAGCCGCCCGGTTGGACGGCTTTCAAATCAGTATTCGTCTGCTACTTTTTCAAAATGTCTATGGCATACTGCGGTGTGCTTTCCTTGACTCGGAAACGGATCACTACGGTTCCGTCCGACACATCGTACCTTGCTTCAAAGGGCTCATACCACAGGGTGGTCAGTCCCGGACAGTGTTCGTAGGCGTCCAAGCGCCACGCTTCCCAATCCGTATTGACCGGGTACTGCAGCCACAACCTGTACAGTTCCATCAGGTGGTCAAGCTGTGCGTCCGCTTCGATCTTCTGAATCGCCTGCTCGGCAGGCAGGGCTTTGAAATCCTTCTGGCGCTGTGGCTGAAGGCAAGCCCAATGCGCCAGAGGCTTAGGCGCTCCCATGAAGGCCATCTTCGCTTCGTCTGTGCCACAAAGGTCGCAAATCATGATGTCATAGCTGCGGCTCAATGCGTTGGTGTACAGCCGGTCGCCCAGCTTCATCGTGTGCTCGCCGCAGCGCGGGCAGCGGGTATAGGTGCCCGCTTCCTGTGCCGCCTTGATTTCTGCCATGCGCTCCTGAATCGTCCTCATTTGGCATCCCCCTCGCTCTGCTGTGTTTCGTCAGTTCCTGAATCGGCCTGTGCGTTTTCGCGCTGCTGCCTGCGAAGCTCTGCGTATTTCTGCCTGTGCGCATCCATCTTTGCAGTGGTGCGGAAAGCGGCGAAACCATGCAAGTGATCAAGCAGGACGTTGCGCAGTTCCTTGTGTTCCGTGCCGCCCAGACCAAGCTGGAGGAGGAAACCCCTGCAGAAATACTTCATCTCGCTGTCTTCCGGCTCAATCATCACAGTGTTCACCCGCGTGGTGGCTTTGGCCTTATCGACGATGGCCGTCAGGAGCTTGGCGTAATGCTGCCAGCGGGTGGAGGCGTTCTCGTCGTGCGGGAAAACCAAACCGATGCGCCCGTCTTCCAAATCAATGCCCTTGATGAAGCCGTGGTCAATGCTCTCGCGCAGGACACGCTCCAGAATCGGCAGCTCGGTCAAGGCGTCGCTCTGCAGTGTGGTGATGACCTCGGGTTCGATCACGATGTCCCTGCTTCGTGTCATCTCGCAAATCAGGCGCTGCCTTGCGTACAGCGTGCGAATCAGGTTCTTGAGCCCCGTGGGCGTGAAGGAGGGAAGTGGGAGGAAAACGCAGGTGTGCGTAATGGACTCGTCGGCAGCCGCTTCCAAATCAGGCGTTGTCTTTTCGGCAGGCTGTTCTTCGATGCTCTCCGCTGCGGGCTGTTCCATCATAGGGATCGGCTCCGTAATGTAGCCGTGCTCCAGCAGCCAGCCCGTGACCGCCAGCAGTTCAAGGTGTTCGCCGGTGATCGCACCGTCGCGCTCGATGGTCAGGTTGCCTACGCGGTAGGCGTATGTCGGGGTGCCCATGTACCGGCACTCGGCTCCGAGACGTTCGGCCAGCGCGTATGCCATTGCCTTGCGGTTGTTCGTGGTGGTTTCTACTCTCATGGGGATACCTCCTCGTTTTTATCGCCGTTCAGCGTGACGACATTAACGCTCTCATGCCCCAGAAAGTCAACCGCATGGCGGCACACATCGCGCTTTATTTTTGAGAATCTGTGCCAGCCCACGAATCGCGCCCTCCACGTCTCCGGAAAGCGCCTGCCCGCGCAGTGTCAGGACGGCCTGCCGGGGCAGTTTGCTTCGGTATGCTTTCAAATGCCGCAGGAATTCCTCTTTCGACATACATCCTCCAAAAGCAAGAACCACGCCGGTGTTTGTGTCCGTGCGTGGCTCTTTTGATTGTGTTTCGACAGTTTACAATATAGCACAGGTACTTACTCTATTTCTATCAAAAACACTATAGGGTTTATGCAGGTACATGAATTTCCCGCAGTGCTTTGCCATGAAGCAGGAACACATTTGCCGTGGTGTAGTTCATGGACACTGCAATCTCTTCCCAGCGCTTATAGCACAGATACCGTAGCTCCAGTACCATTTGATACTCCGGAACAGTAACGACTTTGATTGCAGCGGTAATTTCCTTTTTCAGATCCACCAGCCTGTCGATGTCCTCGTTGATTTCCTGTTCCAGATCAATGATCTTCAGGATTGTACTCTCCATGTGCTGGAGATTCGGCGAAGAGCTCCGCGGCATATCGCTGATGGTTGCTGTGGCCTTAGTTGCCAGCGCCCGAAGATTGGACACCTGTTCCAGCTTGGCGTCAATTCGCTGATCCAGCCGATACGCCTGTCCGAGATATTCTTTAGCAGTCATCTTTGCACCTCCAGCTGTGCTTTTACGGCGTTCATCAGTGCCGCCTGTGTCGTGTCCTTCCGTTCCAGTGCGGAGAGGATCTGTTCGTCAATCGTGTTCTCGCACACGATGTGATGAATCACTACGGTGTTGGCCTGCTGCCCCTGCCGCCACAGTCGGGCGTTGGTCTGCTGGTAAAGCTCCAACGACCACGTCAGCCCAAACCACACCAGCGTGTTGCCACCGGCCTGCAGGTTGAGTCCGTGCCCGGCAGAAGCCGGGTGGATGCAGGCCACAGGGATTCTTCCGGCATTCCAGTCGGCTATGTCCGCGCTCGTCCTGATCTCCCGCACAGAAAAGCGCTCTCGAATCCGGGCAAGGTCGTGCTTGAACCAGTACGCCACCAGCAGCGGGTGCCCGTTGGCGGCTTCGATGATGTCCTCCAAGGCGTCCAACTTCCGTTCGTGGAAGAACAGTGCCCGGCGCTCGGTGGAGGGAGGGGCTTCAGCCCCGACTAAGCCGCGAGGAGACGTCGAAGACGTACCGCAGGGGCTGTACCCGGCGACCGCGTCAGCGGTTGACGGGCGATCCACGTAGATGCCGCCGTTCGCCATCTGGCACAGCTTGTTTGACAGGGACGCAGCGTTGACCGCATCGATCTGTTCCCCGCGCAGGGAGGTAACCAGTTCCCGCTTCAGTTCGTCGTAGGTATCGCGCTCGGATTGGGACAGCCGGACAGGCACACGGTTTGAAATGCACTCCGGCATTTTCAGGAAGTCCACGCTCTTCATGGAGATCGTGATATCGCCGATCAGTCCGTAAATCTCGTCTTCAGCGCCGGGACGGGGCTTCCACGAGAACACCTGCTGCGCGCTGCGGCGATCCGGGAGGAAGAACACCTCGCGGTACTTGGTAATGAATCGTCCCAGCCGCTTGCCCATATCCAGTAGTCGAAACTCCGCCCACAAGTCCATCAGGCCGTTGCTGCTGGGTGTGCCGGTCAGGCCGACAATCCGCTTCACCTTGGGACGCACCTTTATCAGCGCCCGGAACCGCTTTGCCTGATAGCTCTTGAATGAGGAAAGCTCGTCGATTACAATCATGTCGTAGTCGAAGGGCAGCCCGCTTTGTTCCACCAGCCACTGTACGTTTTCCCGATTGATAATGTGGATCAGTGTGTTCTGCCGAAGGGCGGCTCGGCGCTCGGCTTCTGTGCCTACGGCGACGGAGTATGTCAAGCCCTGCAGGTGATCCCACTTCTGAATCTCGTCCGGCCATGTGTCCCGCGCCACGCGCAGGGGCGCGATCACCAGCACCCGGCTGATCTCGAAGCGCTCCAGCGCCAGCTCCTGAATGGCGGTCAGGGTGATCACGCTTTTGCCGAGACCCATCTGCAGAAACACAGCTGCCGTCGGGTGGTCGATAATAAATTGTGTGGCGTATTTCTGATAATCATGGGGCTGATACTTCATCCAGCCTCCCTCCAATCTGTTCTGTATTGTCGATGATGAACACTCGAAAGCCGAGCTGTTCCAGTTGTGCCTTGCGCGTCAGTTGAAGCGGGCGGGGCTTTTTGCCGGGGGCTTTCAGTTCCGCGAAGGCCACGTGCCCGCCGGGCATCAGGATGATGCGGTCTGGCACACCGTCAAGGCCGGGACTGACCCACTTGGGACACAGTCCGTGGCGTTTCTGGACGGCGGCGACCAGCCGTTTTTCTATATCTCGTTCTCGCATTTTCATGGTTCCTCCATATGTGTGACGGTCGGTGACGGTCTCTTCCAAAACTTCCTTGTAGGTAAATTTCACTGTGTTTTTCCCTATATGGAACTTCCCGCAGAGAGTGTAACGACCGTCACACTACTTATTTATAGGTGTCAGTCCAGAAAGTCATCGGTGCGCAGCATAAGCCCACGAACTACACTGCCTTTGCGCGTCCGATGCCGTACAAAGCCCTCGTTTTCCAGCGCCGTGTAGAAATCGGTCGTGGAACGGGTATACTCGCCGCACTCCGCGCAATACTGACGGTATGCCGTATAAAGCGTCCCCGACTGTTCATTCAGTTCTTTCCCGATATCGCAGCGATCCGTCAGGAAATGTCCCAGCCAGTCATTTTCCCCGCGATATGCCTTAATGGCTTCCTGCACACATACCGGCAGGTCGATTCTGAATTCGGCCTCGATCACGCGCACAGCGCCCTCGATCATCCATTTCAGAATCGCGCCCCCGGCATTGGTGAACAGGTAATCGGCATAGTTCTTGATGTCGCTCTTGCCATCGATCTTGGCAGCGAAGGGAATCACGATCAGACGCCGCCATGTGCCGTCGTCGATAGCGCCCACACGCGGCAGGTGGTTGGTGTACAGAATCAGGGTGTGGCTGGGTTCAAAGTGGAACGGGTCTTTGTACTTTTTCTCGGCTTCGATGGGGTCAGTGGAACACAGCTGTTTGACAATGGATGTGTTCAGGCGCATACCTTCCTCAAGCTCTGACGCGATCAGCATGCGCTTGCCTTTGGCTTCGGCCATTTCCGGCTTGACGTTACGCTTGCAGCCGACCGTCAGCGCATCCGCAGAAATCTTCCCGCCGTAGCTTCCCAGCACACGAGCCAGCACGTTCCAGAATGTGCTTTTGCCGTTGCGCCCATCGCCATACGCAATGATCAGGGTCTCGGAGAACACCTTGCCGACCAGTGCCATACCGGCGATCAACTGAACATAGTCGATCAGTTCCGGGTTTTTGCAGAAGATCGTGTTCAGCGCGTCCTGCCAGAGCTCTGTGCCTTCGTCGCCGGGAGCGACCGCCGTGACCTTGGTAACAAAGTCTTCCGGGCAATGGTCTCGCATGGAGGTAAGGCCGCGCCGCAGGTCAAGTGTGCCAGCCGGGGTATTCAGTGCGAACGGATCCGCGTCCAGCTTCTGCAGGGAGATCAGGAGCAGCGCCGGAGCCTCGTTCAGCACATATCGGATATTCTTGGATGCCCGGTAGGACATGGCGAGCTGGTAATAGCGCTTTGTCACGTTGTACCATGCCAGCGTTTTATGCTGTTCCTCGTCCATCATGGCCAGAGCCTTCTTGGGAGACAGCGTTTCGACCAGTTCCGCGCCGCCGTTATCCAGAAGCACTTTCCACGCAGCTTTCATGGCTTCTTCAGCTTCAGCCAGCTGGAGGTCGGTCAGCTCATGCACGATGCGATGTGCGCCGGGAATGTCCTCATTCCAGCAGATGCCGTCATAGCACAGATAATCGGTGGCTCTGGAATACCGCAGGCGCTCATAGAACACGTCGGCCAGCATGCGGGCTTCACCCACGTCCGTATCGTCCGCAGGCCGGAAGGCGAAATCGTCCGGGGTATCGGCGTTGTATTTCTCCGGCGGGACATAATCCGGCTGGCGTCTGATCCGCTGATAAAAGCTGCGGGCGCTGCGCCAGATCGTCGCCAGTTCCTCGTCCGGCAGCGGCGGGTCGCACTTGGCGGCTTCCTGAAGGAACAGGTCGTGGGTCTGGTCTCCGTCGCCGTAGCGCTTGAGAATCTTGCCCGCGAACACAGACATCGTCCGATTGCGGCTGCCTTCCTGAATCACGGCGCGGCCTTGGGGTGTGCCGTCCGGCAGATTGGCAAAGCTGTCCTCTTTGGGGTAGTAGCGCTCAAGGCACTCGTTCAGCGTGATGGTGCCGGGAAAGAAATCGACCTCCGGGTCGTCCGTGCCGAAGAAGAAGCGTGCCCCGTCCAGCGCCTGCGCGTCGAAGTACGGGAACAGCGCGTTGAGCCGAGCCTTCATATCGGCATAGGCTTTCACATCCGTGGTCGGCTCAATGGCGAACAGGCAATGGAATCGCGGCCTTGCGGATTTCTGATCCTTGGGCTTCATATGATGGCGACTGAAGTGAATCGCCAGCGGCACATCCGGAAAGTTGCGGCGCACATCGTCCGGGGTGATCCATTCGTGCTCATGGTCGGTATGGTCGTTATCGCAGTCCATGCCGAGGCAGTTGCTCGTGATGAAATTGCCGCCGCTGCGGTAGCTGTTCTTATACTCGGCGCATACATAATCGTGCTTGACCGCTTCCCGCAGACCGGCAGCATCCGTGACCTCGTGCCGGTACGGATATAAACAGTTGCCCCGGACGCCCATGGAATCCGATGAGTAGATCGTAATCACTGGTTTGTAACCTCCTTCATATCCTCATCGAAGTAGCGGATCTGCATAGCGCGTTCTCCGGCTTTGGCAATCTCACGTTCCATACCAGGTGTGATACGGTCGCCGAAAACCCAGAGCTCGACACACTTGGTCAGCATGACGTGTCCCATGAACAGCCCGAGCTCCCGATCCTTAGGGTTGCGGTCGTCCAGAAATCGGGTAAAGTAGATGTGTGGCGCAATAGGGATATAGCCCTGACGCACAGCAAACCGGCAGTAGCGGATTGCCCGGCGCTCGTTATTCAGCGGATCATCTGCATAAGGGCTGCAGATGAACACAATAGGTCGGAACCCATTAACAGTAGAGGGCGGCGGCTGTGCCGCACGCCGCTCCGCTTCGATGTTTGTGAAGGCTTCATACGCGGTCGGGTCGTAATAGCCTTCCTTGTTGTATTTGCTGAATTTCATTCGTCAACTCCGCCTTCCGTCAGGAGCGCAACGGACGCACGCGTCGTACCGAACTTACCTGCATTTGTCATGGCGTACCATTCCAGATGGCGCTTGCGCTGCTGATAATCCGGGACAGCCAACATCAGACCGATGTCGACGGTTTGTAAAAGTTCAAGCATGGCAATCTGGTCGTCGCGGAGGTAAGGTCGGATGCTCTGTCCCTTTTCCAAGCCGTGTGCTTCCCGGAACTGTTTTGCCGACATTCCGATCACGATGCGGTTGAGCATGTCGCATTCGTTGGAGTAGTGGTAGGGCTTCGCGTCCGGGTGGAGCAGACGAATCTGCGCTGTCAGCTTCGGGAACTGTTCACGCGCTGAAACCAGTGCGCCGATGAATCGCTCCATTTCGTTGAATCGCTTGATATAAAACTCCTTGAACCGGGCTGCCTTTTTGCCGGTAAAGCCCATGACCAGCGCGGTGAAGCCGTCCCGCGTCATGGCATAACAGCGCTGCTTTCTGCCGCGCACATCGGTGTAGCTAATCGGTGCAAAATTGCACCGATTAAATTCGGCACTGTAGCCGGAATCCTCAGAAAGAATCTGGTCGATGCTGCGAAGAACTTCTCTGTGACCTTTCTCAAAGGCATCCGCTACAAAGCGGCTGTCAACCAGTGCAGTATCGTTGTAGTCGGCAAACATACCGTGTTCATCTATAGGGATCAGCTGCTTCATTTTCACATGCCTCCTTTGTGTCTGGGTCTATTGCTGGCGGCATTCCAGCGCTTGCGGCTGCATTCCGTGCAGCAGATGCCCACGCCGAACAGATCCAGCTGCCCTTCATCGTCGATAACGTCGTTCAAATCGACGGAAACCTCCTGCCCACAGTCGGGGCAACGGGTGAACACGTTCTCATCGGTGATCTCGGTCAGCAAGGTTGTGCTCTCATCGAGCTGGGATTTGACATAAAACATATCGTGGAAACCTCCCTGTGCGTGATAGAGCAAAATGCCCTTCGCTTTCCTGTTCGGACAAGCGAAGGGCGAATGTGGACACGGGAGGTCAATCTTTTTTATAGAAATCGGTGGTGTACCCGTCAGCTCGGAGCTGTAGCCCCGGAGCCCACGGCGGGGTTCTACCCATCTGTTCGCACACGGCTTCCAGCGACATTCGAGGATCGGCTTCGATAATGAGTTCGTCGTGGACGTGCGCCACGATGAAGCAGCAGCGCAGCGTCTGCATGGCGTAGCACAGAACGTCGCGGCTGATCGCCTGCACGATGTTCTCCACGAATTTCGGGCCATAGCTTTCCAGACGATCCCATTGTCGGGCAGCGCTCAAGCCCATATAGGTCGCGGCGGGACTTCCGAATTGGTTCTCGCCGATGCGCGGCTTCACATAGGACAGCTGCCGCCCGGAGGGAAGCGTGATAAACAGCATGCCGGACTGGCAAGTGAATCGGATACCGTGTGTTTCGGTGGAGGACTTCATGCGGATCGCCGTCATGACCGCATCATCGACAGCCCACCAGAGCTTGACGATCATGGGATTTGATGTGCGCCAAGCGTCCACCAGCGGTTTCAGTTCCTCTTCCTGCAAACCCATTTCAAGTGCGCCCATAGCTTTCAGGGCACCAACCGAGCCGCCGTAACCGAGCGCCAATTCAGCGATTTTTCCTTTTTGCCGCAGGTGATCATTGATGCCGTGCTTCTCGACCGGCACACCAAACATCTGACTGGCACTGGCGCAGTAGATATCCTTACCTTCAGCAAAGACCTGCTGCCGCCAGTCCTCACCGGCCAGCCACGCAATCACGCGAGCTTCGATGGCCGAGAAGTCAGCGACGAAAAAGGTACTGCCGCGCCGCGCCACGAAGGCCGTGCGGATCAGCTGGGAAAGCACATCCGGGGTGGAATCATAGAGCATACGCACCGCGTCATAGTCTCCGGCGCGGACAATAGCACGTGCCTGTTCCAGATCGGGCATCTTATTCTGGGGCAGATTCTGAAGTTGAATATTCCGGCCAGCCCAGCGTCCAGTTCGAGCGCCGTAGAATTGAAAGCATCCGCGTACACGCCCATCGGCGCAGACCGTCGCTTCCATAGCCTGATACTTTTTGACGGAGCTCTTCGCCAGCTGCTGCCGGAGAACAAGCACAGACCGCAGTGGTTCCGGGGCGGTCTTGAGCAGCTCCGCGACCTGCTTTTTACCGAGCGTTTCTGTTTCCAGTCCGTTATCGGCAAGCCAGTCCTTCATCTGCTGTACGGAGTTCGGGTTATCCAGCATGGTGAGCTCTTTCAACTTGGCAGTCAGTTCCTCGCGAGAGCGTTCGTCGATGGAAATGGCGCTGCGCACCAAAGCCATGTCCACGGCGATGCCCCGGTCGTTGATCTGCTGGTCGAGGTGATATTGATCCCATACCGCATCTGGCACCGGATACTTCCGCAGCCGCTCCTGAATGCCCATTTCGGTTTCCACGTCGCGCAGGTTGTAGACTTTGAAGGTCGACCATTTGTCAGGCGCGTCGACGGGCAAATGCCGCTGTCCGTCCTTGCCCGGCACACAGAAATATTTGACGAGGTCTTTGCCTTCCGTGAGCTTTTGCTTATCCAGCCCCAGCGCAAAACCCGCATCCTTCAGGGACAGCGGCAGACCAAGATAGGCGGACCAGACCATGGTGCAATGCCAGCCCACTGGATCGAGATAGCCCATACAGGGATCGTTAGGGGTAGAGTAGTGTTCGTTGTGAAGCGGATAGCTGTTTCGGCGCAGCCACTCAGACAGGCAGACGCGTTCAAAGTTGGCGTTGAATGCCCACTTGTGTACTCGCTCATCTGACAGTGCGTCGATTATTTCGGGAGGGATCTGCTCACCCTGCGCCAGATCGACCACCTGCACCGGGCAGCCGTCTACACAGTAGCCGAAAAGCAGAATGTCAAAGTCGGGGCTTTCAACGTAGCGATAAACCGAGGATTTTCCCAAATCTACGCTGCTGTATGTTTCCAAGTCGATGGATAGTGCTTTCATATAAAACCTCCTGCGAAAAGGGCGGCGATATCGTACCGCCGCCCCAACGGGTTACTTTTCGTTGGTTTCCTTGAGCCTGCGCTTCCTGGCACGGTGCTTCGAGATCAGATCCCAGATGAAGCCGAGCAGGAGACCGAGCAGGTTTCCGATTGTCGTTCCGATGGACACGGAAAAGCACACGAGCAGCATCAGGTGTTCAAATTTCGTCATAACGCACACCCCCGTCAGGACAGGAAATCCTCGTCGTCGTCCGCGAAGTCGCTCTCCGCAGAAGCCCTGCCGCCCAGAGGTTCGCCGTCACGAATCTTCTGCAGGTTGTTCAGCCCGCAGGCGATGCCGCGATTGCCGTTCGAATTGAAGGCGTAGAAGGAGATGCTGGCGCGACCGTACACGCCGGAGTAAACCTCGCTGCGGGTCAGGATGGGATTGCAGTCCGCATCCACGACACCGGGGGCAGTGGCGCTGTTGGCGTTGACAAAGTAGCTGTTGGCATAGGCCGGATCGTCGGGGCGTTCCGTATCGCCGTCGCGCAGGGGGTTCTTGATGGCTACCAGCGGGGGAACGACCTTCCCGTTGCCGCGCAGCTTGCTCTCGCCGTCATGATAAGCGGCATCGATGGCAGCCTTGATCTTGCGAACGGTCGCTTCGTCGGATTTGGGGATGATCAGGGAAACGGAGAATTTCGGGGTGCCGCCGTTGATACTCTTGGCGTCCCAGATGTTGCAGTAGCTCCAACGGGTGTCCTTGCCGGTGATAACCTTGGTGGGATTGCTATTCTTAGCCATACAGATGTACCTCCAATCAATTGTTGGCGAAGTCGTTCTTCGCGTTTGTCATTTCGGGTCTTTTGTCGCTGGCGGGGACGAGCACAGGCTTACCCTGCGGGCGCTCCACCAGATCGGAGAGTAATGTGGCAAACTGCTTCTTACCGAGCAGCTTTTCCATGGCGGTAATGCCGAGCAGCTTGTGCTCGTAGGGGTCGCGCCCTGTTTCGCTGACGATCTGTGCCACAGCAGCTTCATCGGTGTACCGGCGGTTCGATCTACCTTCGACCAGCTTCCATCCGTGGAAACGTGTGCCGTGTAGAGCCGCGTTCAGGGCGTATTCCTTGACGTCACCCGCCCAGCTGATCAGGTCATCCAGCTTATCGAGAATCACGGCGATCTCTTCGTCGGATAGCGTGGGCGGCAGCTTGAAATCGTGCTGTGCCATGGCAAGGTTGGCTTCTGCCCGTTTCCGGCAGGTGTTGCGCAGCTTGCAGAATCGGCACCAGCTACCTGCGTTCAGGTCGCCTTCGCCCTTGTAGGCTTGATCGGCCAGCGGGCGAAGCGTGTTCTCTGCCCAATCCAGCAGGTCAGTCTTGGAAATCATGTCCGTACTGATGCTGGCGAGCCGGGGCTGGTAGATGGTCGTGACTACTGTGTCGATGTCGTACAGTTCGCCGAACATATCGAGCGCACCGAGGGCATAAAGGCGCATTTGACTGTTGCCTTCTGCCGAAACGGGCACCCCGGTTCCGTACTTGAAATCGACCACGTGGAGCGTACCATCCGCGACGATGACCGCGTCACCTGTACCGTAGCCGTCCTTCACCCAGCGGGAGTAGTCCAGCTTCTGTTCCACCATAACGATGGGATCGGAGCAGGTTTTCCGAATCTCCTCCAGCAGTTCCAGCACGAAGGCCGCATAGCCGGTAGCGGCATCTTCCATGGTGCCGTCGTAATACTGAAGGCCGATGGGGGTATCCAGAGGGTTGTGTGCCTCCATGCCCAGCAACTGCCGGAGCTTGAATTCGCACAATTCGTGAGCTTCGCTGCCCTCGGCGGCATAGATGCTGCCATTGTCGGGAATGCGCTCGGTCAGCCTGACCGAAGGCGGGCAGTTCAACCAGCGATGGCTGGCTGATGCTGAAAGTACAGCGTGGTTAGTCATCCGCGCCAACCTCTGCTTCGCCCATCACCGCTTCGCGGCGCTGGGTACAGCCCTGCGGGAGCCTACAGCTGTCCTCGGGTTTAGTCGGGGCTGAAGCTCTCCCCTCGATTCCAATGGCTTGTGCTTCGAGCAATAGAGATGGGTAGTCGTCTGGGTTAACCGCGGAAAGCTGTGCCGCGCCGTATCGTTTGAGCAGTGCGCGTACCTGCACTCCATAACCCGCCGCACTCTTAGCGGCCAACTCGGAACGGACTTCTTCTTTGGTGATGGGCTTGGGTGCCGGTTCTTCCTTGGTGGGTTCATCACCGGAGAACAGTTGCGTCAGGGAGTCTGCCACGCTGTTCAGTGCCGCCGCCGCGTTCCTAAGCTCGTCGATTGCGATGGACAGTTCGTTCATGCGGGACATGTGTGCTTCCTCCTTCCTTGTGTTGACTCTGAGTGGGACTGCGCTTGACCATCTTTTCCACCTCCGTTCCGGCGCTGTAGCGTCCTTACACCTTCCTGTTCGGACAGCCCGGAACGGAATGTGGACAGGGGGTTAAGAATTTTCTTCGATTTTCTTTTGGAGCCGTGTAGCAGCACGCTTGACGAGCTTCAGCACACCGGAAGGGTCTTTTCCCAGACGCCGGGCAAGCTCACGGGCGTTGTACCCAGCATTAATGAAGCCGGTCAGGATTTCACGGTCGGAATCGGACAGGGCATCAAAGGACGATGTGTGAATGATGTAGTGTTCCTTGGCAAAGTACTCGTCCTCTGGCGTTTCTTCCGATACCAGCCACGTACTTTGCATTTCATCGCCGTCAGCGCCTGAATCGTCGAATTGGTCGAAGTGAACAACCGTCAACCGACGGCCTTCGCGGATGGCCTGCTGTTCCCGGTAAAAGCGCTTGTATTCGGTCTCGAATTCACCGTAAGCGGCTATGAACCGTTCGGCGCGTTGCGGCTCAAAGGGGAACAGATAGGCAATGCCATCGTCGAAGTCGATGTAAACCTGACTTTTGGGACAAGGCTGCTGTGCCAGCAGGTGCATAAATTTTGCTCTTGAAATCTGCTTTTCAAAGACTTCTGATTCGCAGTGACGATACCGCATGGGCTTGAACTCGCGGGACTGCTTGGGGATGAAAGGGGTACGCTTGAGATTGGTTGTCATAAAAATTCCTCCGATTGTCGATTTCTCGAAACGGAGGAATTGATGAAAGCTGCAAAATGGGCGTATGAAACCAGCCGCAGTCCAAACGAGTCTCTCCGTTTCGGATTGCAGCAACCCGCTCAATAGGCAGCTGTGATATTCAGTTGTCTGCCGCTTCCCGTTGAGCCACGAGGGATCAGTTCGTGCGGTCGTCGGCAGGTCGAAAGGCAAACTTCACTATTGCGACTTCTGTACTGCGTTCACAAACATTAAATTTGCGAAGGAGACAGTTTTTTTTACAGGAATGTGCTATAATATCATTTGAGAGTGAGCGCCTCGTTGCTTGCCCTTCATAAGTTCCGCGCTTTGTGAACTTACACTTAGATTATAAGGAATCGACCCGGTATAACTTGGTAGTGGCCGGTAGACTTGGGTACAAAGGAGACAAACATGGAATTTTCGGTTTTTGCGGATAGACTTCGTTCTCAGATTGGGGCTGGGAGTAGCACAGCTGCGTTTACGAGATCAATCTTTGAAGCCATCCTTACCGATGAAGGACAATCTCTTACGGAGGAATACAGCGAAGAGACATATAAGGCGTACCATAATGGGAATACGCGAATCACAAAAATGGCGCAAAAAATATCGGCCTACATCGAGCCGTTCAGTTTCCAAAGCTATATTGATCAGTTTTCGGACGCCGCACACGAAGGGTTGGTAAAGGTTTTTGCAGATGTTCTTCCTGATGCGGATTCATTCAATATCGGGGAGCAACTAGCAGGACTCTTTGAGACCATAATCCGGGAAGCGGCAACAGTGAAAAGAAAAACTGCCTCGAAGGGTGTATCAGATCAAGGCACACAAGCACACGACATATTGACAGAAAAGATACTTGCCTCTGGTGCGGTTCTTGCAGAAAAGTGGGGTTCCGTGATAGAACATATCGCTTCTGCGTCAGATAGTAAGGACGATGATCAATCGGCAGATACATCCGAACCGATTGATGCGAAGGTTATCCCCGATACGGATGCAAAAATACAAATCATCAATAACCCGACCATCGTCAATCAGAACGGCGAAAAGAATATTCACATTGAACATTTGGATGTCCTCAACCTGTAATCGGAGGCATGGATGAAAAACGAACTGCAACCTGTATCTACTGCCAATCTTTCGACAGCTGAAGTTACCGCTGCCAATGTTCCGGCTACTGTTGTCAATCAGAACGGTGAAAAGAATGTTCATATAGATCGCGCTGATACTGTAAATCAAAACATAACCTTCAATTTCCCCTATATAGCCAGAACCTCAGACGGCAGAATGCAGCCGACTGCCAGAAACATCAATCGTAACTATTACAACCTCTTCGTCATGGGGGCTGAACCATTTGATAGCGATCATTTCATTGTCCCACCGGATCGGGCGCTTTCTCCGTATTGGACATCGGATGAGCTTAGAAATGAACTTGGCGAACTGTCTGATGAAGCGATTGAGAAGATAAAAACATTTCCGGCGTTGTTTTTACCGGAAGCGAACGACTATTATGCGAAGGCATCCGATGAACAGCAAGTGATCTTTGGATTTCTGGACAGCGTCCGTGTCCAAGATAACGGAATAAAGATCCGATACCAACCTTTGTGGCCTATCCCCATGCAGCAGATCAGCAACATCGGGTTTGATCTTGGTATGAAGGATATGACGCGAGCGATAACGGAAATGAACCATACTCATTGGGCAATAAAGCGAATTGACCTTATTGAAGAGTTGAAAGATGCTGGAATAAGCCTGTTTGGATTTTAAGGAGAAACTGAGTGAGAGAAAAAATATCATCTGAAATCATACGCCTTGCTCCGAATGAGGCCACTTATAAGGACTGTGGCGTATGCATTACCCCTACGTTGATCAATTTCTTTTTCGGGAACAACGGCTCTGGAAAATCCACCATCGGAAAGACCATAAAGGTGGACAGCGGCGTAACTTGGCGAACTGGAAAATCTGTGTCGGATTATACAGTCCATGTTTACAACCAAGACTACATCACGGCAAATCTCTCCAGCTACCACAATCTTCCCGGCGTTTTCACTGTGAATGAAGTGAATGCTGAAATACAACGAAAGGTCGAGGAAAAGTACGCAGAAAAGAAAACTGCCGCTGATGCCTTCAAAGCGGCAACAGATGAAAAGAAGAAAAAACAGGATGCGCTGGATCAGGCGTTTGCTACGTTCCAAACTGAGTGCTGGGACAAAACTACGGATATCAGAACTGCATTTCGGTCTACACAGACTGGAAGAATGCAGAAAAGGAGCTTTGCGGAAGAGGTACTTTTGAAAAGTGAATCGGCAAAAGAACACGATGTTGATGCCCTGAAGCGTCTATACGATGTGGCCTATTCTGCTGATGCCAAACTGTATTCTGAATTTTCGACTGTTCCTGACTCAACGGTTCTGGACACACTTGCCGGGCGAACGATCCTTGGCGAAATCATTGTCAGCAGTGCTGATACACCTTTCGCACAATTTGTAAAAGCGATCAATGCCACAACATGGGTACAGCAGGGACACAGCCAATTTCACGGAGCAGTCAAAGGGAAATGTCCTTATTGCCAGCAAGATTTACCGACCACCTTTGAAGATGATATCAGGGCTTGCTTTGATGCACAGTATCAGGAATCGGTTAATGCTCTTGGCGAATTTTGCGAGAACTATAAGAATGCTGCAAATGCCTTGTTTATCCCGCTTCAACGGACGCCGACAGAGCTTTATCCCAGCATAGATCTTACGCCGTACACTGACAAGTTGGCGGCAATCAAAGGTGTTATTTCGGCAAATCTGCAGGCTATCGCAGAAAAAAAGAACGACCCTTCAAAGGGCGTAACCATTGAAGATGTCGCATCGATGTTGGATGAGCTTTCTGCTATTATCGAAAGTTTCAACAAGCTCATTCGTGAGAACAACGCGGTTCTGGACGAGAAACCGAGAAAGCAGGCAGAATGTAAAACTGCCGTCTGGGAACACATCGCTTTCATGCTGGGAGACGAGGTGTCTCGTTACAAAGCCAGCAAGGGAGCACTTGAAAAGGAGATATCCACCCTTACCGCGATAATAGCTGCCCAACGTTCAGCGGAGGCAGATATTGCGAGAGAAATTACCGAACTCAACAAGGGCTATATCAACACCAGTGCTACCATCGATAGTGTGAACATGCTCCTGCGTGATTCTGGCTTTCAGGGCTTCAGCATCCGTGAAAAAACTGACACGCCAAATGTGTATGAGGTGATCCGCCCAGATGGTACGATTGCCGAAAACCTAAGCGAAGGCGAACGGAACTTCATTGCATTCCTGTATTTCTATCACCAGGTCAAAGGTAGCGAAAGCACTGACGGAGGTCAGAAGGAAAAAATCGTAGTTATAGATGATCCTGTATCGAGCATGGACAGCAGTGCGCTCTTTATCGTGAGTGCTCTTGTTCGAGAGATGATTGAGGTGTGCGCAAATAACGCAATCGGTGGAAATCCCGTCGCATCAGGCAGATACATCAAGCAAATTTTCATTCTGACCCACAATGCGTATTTTCATCGTGAGATTACGTACAACCGGGTTCGTGATTATCAGTTCGTGAATTTCTACCTTATCACCAAGGTTGACAATAAATCTGGTATCCGAATCTGCGTGAAGAAGAACCCGGATGTGCTTAACGAGAAAATCAACTACAATCCCGTCCAGAATTCTTATGCTGCTCTGTGGGAGGAATATAGGGATGTTACCACACCGATACCACTGATGAACGTTATCCGTAGGATTCTGGAATACTATTTCCTTCAGCTGTGTGGTTATGATGGAGTAACTCTCCGGCAGCGCATCCTGAAGGATAACAAAGATAAGTTCATTAAGAAAGATGAATCCGGCAAGGAGGACTATACGCAATATCAGATGGCATCCGCAATGCTCTCGTATATAAACGCCAATTCAGTCGGCATAAATGATGGCATCAATTTTGTGGATGATTGTGTGGATATTGAGCAAACGAAAGAAACATTCAGGATGGTGTTCGCCCTGATGAATCAGGAACAGCACTATGAAATGATGATGGGTTCCAATTAGTATAGGTTAAGGAGATGTGGCCATGAAAATCAGCTACAACAAACTTTGGAAGATGCTTATCGACAAAAACATGAATAAACACGATCTGAAGGAACTCGCGGGGGTTAGCTCCGCGTCCATCGCAAAACTCGGCAAGGGCGATAATATTACGACGGACGTCCTTATAAAAATATGCGAGGCTTTACATTGCCATTTGGAGGATATCATGGAAACAGTAGAGTAAACTGTTCTGTGTTAATACTTCTGAAAAACTTGGGGCGTGTGAATACTTGGCATGATTAGCAGAAGCAACACGCTGGAGGACTTATGATATGAAAATCTTCGACAACGTACATGATATTGTTCGTGATGATCTTGCGGTCACCATCAAAAGGGGAAGCCGTGTATCCATTGCTGCGGCCTGCTTTTCCATGTACGCCTTTGAGGAGTTGAAGAAACAGCTCGAGCAGGTCGATGAATTCCGTTTCATCTTTACTTCGCCCACCTTCATCAAAGAGCGTGCCGAAAAGCAGAAGCGCGAATTTTACATTCCCCGCATCAGCCGCGAGAGCAGCCTGTACGGTACTGAGTTTGAAATTAAACTGCGCAATGAAATGACGCAACGCGCTATCGCAAAAGAATGCGCTCAGTGGATCAGCAGCAAAGCAACGTTCAAATCCAACACAACCGGCGAGAATATGGGCGGGTTTATGACCGTTACATCGAAAACCGAGCAAACGGTCTATATGCCGATCAACGGTTTCACCACGGTTGATATTGGCTGTGAGCGCGGCAACAACACCTACAACATGGTCAACTGCATGGAAGCACCATTCGCCACGCAGTACATGCAGCTGTTCGATTCCCTTTGGAATGACAAAACGAAAATGCAGGATGTGACGGATGTTGTGCTGGACAATATCAGCCACGCCTACAACGAAAACTCTCCGGAATTCATCTACTTTATGACGCTGTACCATGTGTTCAGCGAGTTCCTCGAGGATATTTCCGAAGATGTCCTTCCGAACGAGGCGACCGGCTTCAAACAGAGCAAAATCTGGAGCATGCTATACGACTTCCAGCGCGATGCCGTGCTGGCAATCATCAATAAACTGGAGAAATTCAACGGCTGTATTCTGGCAGACAGCGTTGGCCTTGGTAAGACGTTCACGGCACTGGCGGTCATAAAGTACTATGAAAACCGCAATAGGACCGTGCTCGTGCTCTGTCCCAAGCGGCTGTCCGAGAACTGGAACACGTTCAAAGATAATTATGTCAACAATCCGATTGCGACAGACCGCCTAAACTACGATGTGCTTTTCCATACTGACCTTTCGCGCAAGGGCGGTATGTCGAACGGGCTTGACCTTGACCGACTGAACTGGGGGAACTACGACCTCGTCGTTATCGATGAGTCCCATAATTTTCGCAATGGCGAAGGCGGCGTCGGTACGCATAAGCGCGACGGCGAAAATCGCTACCAGATTCTGATGCGCAAGATCATACGCTCTGGCGTAAAGACGAAGGTGTTGATGCTTTCGGCAACGCCGGTCAACAATCGATTTCTCGATCTGCGCAATCAACTTGCGCTGGCCTACGAGGGCAACCCGGAAATGCTCGAAAAGGAGCTGAACACGAAGAAATCCATTGATGAAATCTTCCGTCAGGCACAGCGCGCTTTCAACGAATGGAGCGACTTGGAGCCAGAAAAGCGCACGACGGACGCGCTGCTCAAGATGCTCGATTTTGATTTCTTTGAGCTTCTGGACAGCGTGACGATTGCCCGCTCCCGAAAGCACATCGAAAAATACTACAATACCGCTGCCATCGGCAAATTCCCGGAAAGGCTGAAACCCATCAGCCTCCGCCCGAATCTGACCGACCTGAACCGTGCGATCAACTATAATGAAATATTCGAGCAGCTTGGGCTGCTGTCGCTATGCGTCTATACGCCGTCCAGCTACATCCTTCCCAGTAAGCTGGCGAAGTATATTGATCTGGAAAAGGTCGCCAACATGTCCATGCGCGGGCGTGAATCCGGCATCCGGCGTCTGATGAGCATCAACCTGCTGAAGCGCCTTGAAAGCTCGGTCTATTCTTTTCGTCTGACCCTTGGGCGCATACTGGACATAATCAATTCAACCATCGCGACCATCGACAACTTTGTGGCCGGGGGCGGTGGAGAAATCGAGATGCGCGATGTGTCGGACAACGACTTTGATGCGGAAGACGAAAACACGGATTTTACCCGGATAGGCAAAAAGATCAAGATCGATATTGCCGATATGGACTATGTTTCATGGCGAAGCGAGCTGGTGAAGGACGCGGAGAATTTGGAGCTGCTGCTTCTGATGATGAACGACATCACCCCGGAGCATGACAGCAAGCTTCAGGCGCTCTTTCATCTGCTGGACGATAAGATCGCCCATCCGATTAATCCGGGCAACAGGAAGGTCATCATTTTCTCGGCGTTTGCGGACACGGCAAACTACCTGTACGATCAGGTCAGCGCTCGTATGAAATCGCGCCATGGACTGGACACGGCGGTGATTACCGGCAGTGCGGACGGCAAAACGACCATTCGCGGCTTGAAAGCGACGCTCAATAATGTGCTGACCTGCTTCTCCCCAGTTTCCAAGAGCAAGGATGTACTCATGCCGGACAATCCTGCCGAAATCGACATTCTGATTGCCACGGACTGTATTTCCGAAGGTCAGAACCTGCAGGACTGCGACTATCTGGTCAACTACGATATTCACTGGAATCCTGTGCGCATCATTCAGCGCTTCGGGCGTATTGACCGTATCGGCAGCCGCAACGACGTCATACAGCTTGTAAACTTCTGGCCGGATATGACGCTGGATGAGTACATCAACCTGAAATCCCGCGTTGAAACGCGCATGAAGATTTCGGTCATGACCTCCACCGGCGACGACGACCTCATCAACGCGGAAGAAAAGGGCGACCTCGAATACCGCAAGGCACAGCTCAAGCGGCTGCAAGAGGAGGTTGTTGATATCGAGGATATGTCCACGGGCATCTCCATCATGGATTTGGGGCTGAACGAATTTCGTCTCGACCTGCTGGACTACATGAAGACGCATGGCAGCCTTGAAAGCAAGCCGAAAGGATTGCACGCCGTCGTTCCCGCGACGGAGGAATGCCCGGAAGGCGTCATCTTCGTGCTGAAGAACGTCAACAATGGCGTCAACATCAATAACCAGAACCGCATCCATCCCTTCTACATGGTGTATATCGGGACGGACGGCGAAATCGTCTGCGACTATCTGAATCCAAAGAAGCTGCTGGACTCCGTCCGTCTGCTCTGCCGCGGGCAGGACAAGCCCGTGCCGGTTCTCTGCAATGCGTTCAATGCCGAGACGGACGATGGGCGGAACATGGCGGAGATGTCAGAGCTTCTGAGCCTTGCGATCGACTCCATCATCGAGACAAAGGACGAAAGCGACGTCGATTCCTTCCTGAAGGGAAATCAGATGAGCTTTCTCTCCGGCTCAATCAACGGACTGGACGACTTCGAGCTTATATGCTTCCTTGTCGTAAAGTGAGGTGCGTTTCATGCTGGGATTGCCATTATCCACAGAGGTCAGGAAAATCATTCCCAAGAAAAAGGTGCTCGAGCATTTTGCTGCGGACATGAGCGCCGATAGGCGAAAGAGCTTTGACGCCGATGTAGCACGGATTACGGTCTGCAACGAAGTATCCACGGTTTCGCTGAATCTGGCGGATGGCAAGGACATTCACGCCTTTTTTGTGGTGCAGGTCAGCCTGCGCCGGAAGGAATTTGATAAGCAGAACATCGTTTTCATTGCCCGAACCTTCGGGCAGAACCTTGTGCTTGTCCTCACCTGCGAGCAGGAGGAGCGTCTCGCCCTGTGGCAGACAAAGCTCATCATGGATGAATGGCAGCCTGCCGGAAGTCAGACGCTCCGTCTTCAGGGCTTGAACATGGACGCGGTTTGGGAAAGCGTGGTCACGCAGATCGGGCACATAGAAGTCGAAAGCGGCCATACGCTGAACGAACAGATTGCGCTGGACGATAAGCGGGCAAAGCTGCAAAAGGAAATCGCCAAGCTCGAAAAGCAGGCGCGGGCTGAGAAGCAGCCGAAGAGGAAGTTTGAGCTGGTACAGAAAGCAAAAACACTAAGACAGCAACTTCTACTCGATGAGGAAAGGAATGACAGATTAGCATGATGGAAATTATCAACATAATTGCGCTTATCATTATACCCGTTATTGCTGTTGTCATTGGACAAAAATTGCAAGTGTGTTCTCAAAAGCGAAATGACAAGATGCAGATATTTAAAACGATGATGACGAGCCGTATTTTCGGATGGACAAACGAAAGTGTCCAAGCTATGAATTTGATTGATGTTGTTTTTGCCGATGATAAGGCTGTCCGCAAGCAATGGAAAATCTGCTTTGACAAGATGTGCGTGGAAAATCCAACGGATACTGACTTGTCGAAGATAAAGTTGGAAAGAGAGAAACTGCTGGAAGCCATGGCAAAGTCATTGGGATATAAGGATATTATTACATGGGAATCCATACAGAATCCATATATTCCAAAGGGTATGACCGATTTAATGGCACAACAGCAAGCGTACCAGAATAATCAATCCATCATTATGGAGCAAATGAAAAAAATGCTGCAGACAAACGGAAAGGAAGAAGCAGAATGAATAAGCTGACCATGCGCACTCCGAACCTTGCCGACGAAAATTTCAAGAAGCTGGCGGCGCTGTTCCCGAACGCGGTCACGGAGACCGTGAACGAGAACGGCGAGGTTGTCCGCGCCATTGACAAGGATGTGCTGATGCAGGAGATTTCCACGACGGTCGTCGAAGGCCGCGAGGAGCGCTATCAGTTTACGTGGCCGGACAAGAAGAAGGCGGTGCTGGCGGCGAACGCGCCTATTTCGGCAACGCTGCGCCCCATCAAGGCGGACAGCATGGGCAAGGATGGCACGCCCGGCGGCTGGGACAGCGAGAACCTGTATATCGAGGGCGACAACCTGGATGTGCTCAAGCTCTTGCGGGAAACGTATCTGGGCAAGGTGAAGATGATCTACATCGACCCACCCTACAACACCGGCAATGATTTCGTGTATGAGGACGATTTTGCCGAGGACACGGACAGCTATATGGGCAGAAGCGGGCAGTATGACGAACAGGGCAACCAGCTCGTGCAGAACACTGACAGCAACGGTCGCTTCCATACCGACTGGCTGAATATGATCTATCCGCGGCTGAGAGTGGCGAAGGATTTACTGACGGATGATGGTGTGATTTTCATATCCATTGATGACAATGAAGATGAGAACCTCCGCAAATGCTGTGATGAAGTTTTTGGCGAGCAGAATTTTGTTGCTCAACTTATTTGGGAAAGGGCTTTTTCTCCGAAGAATGATGCAAGGTTTATTTCTAATAGCCATGATTATGTTCTTATGTATGCCAAAGACATAAACAGTTTTGTTATAGGCCGTCTTCCGAGAACAGAAGAAGCAAATGCGAGATACTCTAACCCTGACAACGATCCGCGTGGCGTATGGATGTCAAGCGATATTTCTGTCAAAACATATAATGCTGCTTGTGACTATCCTATTACCGCCCCTTCGGGGCGGATAATAGAGCCTCCAGCAGGACGCTGCTGGAGTCTCTCCAAAAATGCATTTTTGGAGAGACTCCAAGATAATAGAATCTGGTTTGGACCAGATGGAGACGGCGTTCCAAGAATAAAGCGTTTCTTAACTGACCTCAAGCATGACGGGATGGCACCTACATCTATCATGTTCTTTAAAGATGTTGGCCATAGCCAAGAAGGCGCACAGGAAGTTTCAAAACTATTAGACGGCGGTTTCTTTAGTGGCCCGAAGCCGCAAAGGTTGATGCAGCGCCTTGTTACGCTTGCAAACACCACTAAGGATTCAATTATCCTCGACTTTTTTTCAGGATCAGCGTCAACTGCTCATGCAGTAATGAGCAAAAACGCCGAGGACGGCGGGCACCGCAAGTTCATCATGGTGCAGTTGCCGGAAGCGTGCGATGAAAAGAGCGAAGCGTATAAAGCTGGCTATAAGAACATCTGCGAAATCGGCAAAGAGCGCATTCGCCGGTCGGCAAAGAAAATCCGCGAGGACGCAGGGCTGACGTTGACGCAGGACTTTGACGGCGGCTTCCGCTGCCTGCGTCTGGATTCCTCCAATATGCAGGACGTCTACTACACGCCCGACGCAATGCGGCAGGATTTGCTTTCCTTCACGACGGATAACATCAAGCCTGACCGCACGCCGGAGGATTTGCTGTTCCAGGTGATGCTGGAGCTGGGCGTGCTGCCCTCCAGCACGATTGCCGAGACGGAAATCGGCGGCAAGCGCGTGTTCGACGTGGCGGACGGCTTCCTGTTGGCCTGCTTTGATACCGGCGTCACCACCGAGACCGTGACCGCCATTGCCAAGCGGCAGCCCTACTACGCCGTCTTCCGCGACGCGTCTATGGCGGACGACAGCACAGCCACCAACTTTGACCAGATTTTCGAGACCTATTCGCCCTCGACTGTAAGGAAGGTGCTGTGATATGGCGGCGCAGAAGAAAAAGGAGCTTGCCCTGCGCAGCTCTGCCGCGGAATATCTGACCTTTGTCGCCGCCACCGGCGAGAGCGACGTCAGCTTCGAGATGCGCTACGAGGATGAAAACATCTGGTTGACGCAGAAGATGATGGCGGCATTGTATGATGTAGGGCTTCCTACCATCAATGAGCATATCAAAAAGATATACGCAGACGAAGAATTGACTGAGGCGGCAACTATTCGGAAATTCCGAATAGTTCAAACAGAAGGTGTGCGGCAGGTCAACCGTGAGGTGGCTCACTTTAACCTGCAAATGATCATAGCCGTTGGCTTCAAGGTCAATAACCAGCGTGCCGTGCAGTTCCGTAAATGGGCGGGTCAGATCGTGAAAGACCACACCATTCAGGGCTGGACGATGGACGTGGAGCGTCTGAAAAAGGGACATATGTTCACGGACGAATACTTCGAGCGGCAGCTTGAGCAGATTCGGGAAATACGGCTGAGCGAGCGGAAGTTCTATCAGAAGGTCACAGACCTGTACGCAACGGCGTTTGATTACGATAAGGACGCCAGAACGACGCGCCTGTTCTTTCAGACGGTGCAGAACAAGATGCATTTTGCTGTCCACAGGCACACGGCTGCGGAGCTCATCGTGGAGCGTGCGGACGCCAACAAGGAGCATATGGGGCTGACCACCTGGGAGAATGCACCGGACGGTAAGATCCTGAAAACAGACGTGACAGTAGCCAAGAACTATTTAAGCGACCAGGAAATGCACTATCTGGAGCGCATCGTCTCTCTTTATCTGGACTATGCGGAATTGCAGGCGGAGCGCAAGATTCCCATGAGCATGGAGGACTGGGCGAAGCGTCTGGACGGCTTTTTGGAGTTTAACGGAAACGAGCTGCTGACAGGGCCCGGCAAGATCACTGCGGAGCAGGCCAAGCTCCATGCGGAGACGGAATATGAAAAGTATCGGATTATTCAGGATCGCCTGTATGAAAGCGATTTTGACCGTTTCCTTATGCTGGAACAGGAGGTGAACCACAAGCCATGAAATTTCGATTTAAGATACAGCAATACCAGACCGATGCTGTTGACAGCGTTGTGAGGGCGTTCACAGGGCAGCCCTATTCCGACGGCGTGTCCTATCGCCGCGATTTGGGCGAGGTAAAGCCTGTGTTCACGCCTGTGGATCAACAGATAAGCCTGTTTCCTCCTGATCAGATTTCGATGGATGAAGTAGACGATACCGGCTATCTGAACGAAATGCTGCAGCTGACCGATGAGCAGCTGCTGAAAAACATCCGCGACGTGCAGCAGGACAACGAGATTTATCAGTCCGCTTCCCTTGCGAAGGGGCTGGGACGCTGTGCGCTGGATGTGGAAATGGAAACCGGCACGGGCAAAACCTATGTGTATATCAAGACGATGTTCGAGCTGAACAAGCGCTATGGCTGGAGCAAGTTCATCGTGGTCGTGCCGTCTATCGCCATTCGCGAGGGTGTGAAGAAGTCCTTCGAGATCACCGTTGACCATTTCATGGAGCATTACGGCAAGAAGGCACGGTTCTTCATCTATTCCAGCGCCAACCTGAACCAGCTGGACAGCTTTTCTGCCGACAGCGGCATCAATGTGATGATTATCAACACGCAGGCCTTCGCCGCTTCTTTGAAAGAGGATGGCAGGAGCAAGGAAGCGCGCATCATCTACTCGAAGCGCGACGAGTTTCAGAGCCGCCGCCCGATTGACGTCATTGCCGCAAATCGCCCGATCATCATCATGGATGAACCCCAAAAGATGGGCGGCGACGTGACGCAGAAGGCGCTGAAGTCCTTCAATCCGCTTTTCACGCTCAACTACTCCGCAACGCACAAGGAGCGGCACAACCTGATCTATGTGCTGGACGCGCTGGACGCTTATAACAAGCGTCTGGTTAAACGCATTGAGGTCAAGGGCTTTGAAGTAAAGAATTTCCGCGGTACGGACGGTTATCTGTATCTGGAGAGCTTCATTCTTTCTCCGAAACAGCCGCCAAAGGTGCGCGTGGAATTGGAGATCAGATACAACAAGTCCATCAACCGCGAAACTCGCCAGCTGACCGTTGGGGATAACCTCTATTTCATCTCTGGCGAAATGGAACAGTATCGTGGATTTTCCGTTTCACAGATCGATCCCATTGACGGAACCGTCACCTTCACCAATGGTGATATCATCCACAAGGGCGAAGTCATCGGCGACGTCTCCGAAAGCGACATGCGCCGTGTGCAGATTCGGGAAACGATCATCTCTCACTTTCAGAAGGAAGCGCAGCTGTTCCACAAGGGCATTAAGACGCTGTCGCTGTTCTTCATCGACGAGGTAGCGCACTATCGGCAGTACGATGCGGACGGCAATGAGGCGCTCGGCGAATTCGGGCGTATTTTTGAGGAAGAATACGTTTCGGTCATGAACGGATACCGTACTCTGCTTGATCCGGAGTATGTGGCATATCTCGATGGGATCGATGTACACGCCACGCATCGCGGCTATTTCAGCATCGACAAGAAGACCGGGCGTGCCATCGACAGCCAACTCAAGCGCGGCAGTGAGTTCAGCGATGATATTTCCGCGTATGACCTGATTCTCAAGAACAAAGAGCGCCTGCTCAGCTTCGAAGAGCCGACGCGCTTCATCTTCTCGCACTCCGCACTGCGCGAGGGCTGGGACAACCCGAATGTGTTCCAGATTTGCACGCTCAAGCACGGCGGCGACAGCACCACGCAGAAGCGGCAGGAGGTTGGCCGCGGCCTGCGCTTGTGCGTCAATCAGGCTGGTGAGCGCATGGACGCGGAAACCGTCGGTGCAGACGTTCATGTTCTGAATACCCTGACGGTCATTGCCAGTGAGGGCTATGCGGATTTCGTCGCTGCTCTGCAGGACGAAACTCGTGCTGTGCTGTATGATCGTCCCCGGAAGGCAAGCATTGAGTACTTTGAGGGCAAAAACGTCATTATGGCAGATGGCTCTACCGCAAAGATCAATGCGTCGGATGCGAGAAAAATCTACCAATACCTCGTCCGCAACAACTATGTGGATGAAGATGACGGCATTACGCAGGATTATCGTGATGATGTGGCTGCTGATCGTCTCAAGCCGCTGCCCGAGGGGCTTCAGCCGATAGGTGAAAGCATCCATAAGCTGGTACAGGCAATTTTCGATGATAAGGTTCTCAAAGAAATGTTTGCTGATGGCAATAAGACGCCTGCGCCGGAGAATCCGCTCAATGACCGCTTCTACAAAAAGGAATTCCAGAATCTCTGGACGGCGATCAATCACAAGTATGCGTATACAGTTGATTTCGACAGCGACGAGCTGATCCGTAAAGCTGTCGCGGCGATCAACAGTGAGCTGTTCGTCAGCCAGCTGCAGTATACTGTTTCTGTTGCCGGTCAAAAGGCAAGCATCTCCGGCGATGAGATGCGAACCGGCAATAGCTTTGAGGCGGCAAAAACACATACTGAAACGCTGAAGCATGCGGAAACCAGCCAGGTCAAGTATGATCTCGTCGGCAAAATTGCGGAAGGCACTGTGCTTACGCGCCGTTCTGCTGCTGCCGTTCTAAAGGGCATTAACCCGGCTAAATTCTATATGTTCCGCAATAACCCGGAGGAATTCATTTCCAAGGTTATCCGTCTGATCAAGGAACAGAAGGCAACCATGATTGTGGAACATATTGCCTACGACCAGATCGAGGGTAGCTATGACAGTAGTATCTTCACTGCTGAAAAACACGGAAAGACCTTCGACCAAGCATTCCATGCCGACAAAGCCATTCAGGATTATGTCTTCACTGACGGCACAGCAGAGGATAGCGTCGAGCGCCGCTTTGTCAAATCGCTGGATGGTTCTCAGGATGTATTCATCTACGCGAAGCTGCCGAGAGGGTTCTCCATTCCTACGCCTGTCGGGCATTATTCGCCGGACTGGGCAATCGTGTTCCATGAGGGCACTGTACGGCACATCTACTTCGTTGCGGAAACGAAGGGAACCATGGACAGTCTAAACCTGCGCCCGATTGAGAAAGCAAAGATCGACTGCGCGAAGAAGCTCTTTACAACACTGTCAAATGGCATGGTCACATACGACCACGTGGATGACTTCCAGCAGCTGATGAATAAGGTCATGGCTTGAGCATGCACTCCCAAACGCTCGACCACTCCGGAAATACCCTGATCTAAGGGTTTTCCGGGGTGCTTTTGTATCAATCTCGCAAGGGTCTTAGACTCAGCTTCACATAGAGCGTATCTGCTATGTTTGACGGATCAAGAGATTCTTCTATGCCGGGGGCTTTCCAGCCTGATGCCAAAAGAAGCTCCATCGTCATTTTCACGAGGGCAACGGCGGCTTCATGTGGTATAGACATCAGCATCTGGTGCAGGGTTTCATCTTCAGTGATGGTCTGCTTGGAATGGTAACGGTCATTGTAGAAGCATTGCTTCGAGCAGTAAACCTGCTTGGGCTGACGGGGCTCAAATGGTTTTCCACACGCTTTGCAGAGGCGCAATATATCCTGTGCATCAACACTGTGGATTTCGTACCATCCATCCCGGCAGCCGCCCGAGCAGAAGTGATCCTTCGTTTTGATTTCAGTGTTGCAAAACATACATGTCCGAATAGGCCGAGAACCCGATAAGCCATGTCTGAAACAGTGGGACTTGATAGTGTTTATTGAAATACCGGTTTCTTGGGCTATGGCTGACAGTCCTTTGCCTTCGCGCCGGAGCCGTTCGACCATTGCGATCTCTGCTTTGTTCATCTCTCCAACAGCCTCCTGCATTCAGGGCGAAGGATGCTTTTATCGCTGAGCCCATATTTCTTGACCAGCACCTTATCCAAGCGTCGGTATTCGGCAGGACTGATCAATTCCTGCTCAAGCCAGTTCCTCAAATAGTGAACGGAGAGCAGGTAGTGGCTCAGCCGTGTATAAGCGTCATGACGATCTTTTGTCGTTAAGTGTTGGATGCGGAGTTCTTCGCCGCCCCTGAGCACGGTCGGTTTCTTCTTTCTGGGCACACGACCACCTCCTTCAGGGGACGATCTTAGCTCTGAAAGTCGCAAAAGTCAAATCACTTTCTGTAAAAGGTACGGGTGCAAAAGGGTGCACGCTGAAGCGGAGAGCGTTTCAGAGTGCACCCGTGGTAGATTGTATCAATATCAATCTGTTGCGCCAACTAAGTCCTCATGTTTTGATACAAAGCATGAGGACTTCTTTTTGCATTTA
>OLNF01000618.1_pt1 | contig 31605 bp, 23 predicted proteins | sample 1673061 | NCBI WGS metagenome assembly OLNF01 (sample SAMEA3136751, study PRJEB25190) | human gut metagenome
CCGCGCTATCTGCTCGTGCTGCTGCCCGTGCCGCTGGCGCTGGCACAGTGCGCGCAAAAGCGCACCGCGAACATCATGCTCACCGCTGTAAGCGCGCTTGCCGCGCTCGGCTATCTCGCCGCCTTCGCCCTGCGCTGGCAGGTGTGGTGAGCCGCACCGCCGGGCACTGTCCTTTTATCGGGACACCAAATATGCTACACTTTAGAAAACACACAAGGAGGCAATGTTATGCTGCATCTGCTCTATGGTCCTGCCGCCAGCGGCAAGACCGATCTGCTCATGGGGCGCATCCGCGCAGCCGTCGCGGCGCGCACACCGGGGCAGGTGCTGCTCGTGCCGGAGCAATACAGCCACGAGGCCGAGCGCGCACTGTGTGCCGCCTGCGGCGACAGTCTGAGTCTGTACGCCGAGGTGCTGAGCTTCACGGGACTGGCGCGCCGCGTCGCGGCGGAGACCGGCGCGGGTGACGCGCCGCTGCTCGATCAGGGCGGACGGCTGCTGTGCATGGCGCTGGCGCTCGATCAGGTCGCGCCGCGGCTGCGGCTGTTCGGTGCGGCTGCCCGCCGGGCGCAGATGCAGCAGACGCTGCTTGGCGCGGTCGACGAGCTCAAGACCGCGTGCGTCACGCCCGACGCGCTCGAGCAGACCGCCGCGCGCTGCCCCGGCTATCTGGGCGACAAGCTGCGCGATCTCGCGCTTGTGCTCGCGGCGTATGATGCCGTGACCGCGCAGGGTCACGCAGACCCCACCGACCGCCTGACGCATCTGGCCGAGCGCATCCCCGAGAGCACGCTCGGGCGCACGGGGCAGTTTTATCTCGACGGCTTCACCGACTACACGCGGCAGGAGCTGGCCGTCGTGCGCGCGCTGCTGACGGCGGGCGCGGATGTGACGGTCTGCCTCACGCTCGACGCGCTCGCGGACGGCAACGAGATCTTCGGCACGGCGCGGCACACGGCGCGCGTGCTGCTGGACATGGCGGACGACTGCGGCGTGCCCGCCGCCGTCGAGGCCTGCCCCGCCCGCGCCGCCGACACACCGCTGCGCGTACTCGAGCAGCAGCTGTTTTCCTACACCTCCGCGCACTTTGACGACCCTGCGCACACGATCAGTGTGCGCACGGCGGACGATCTCACGGCCGAGTGCGCATGGGCGGCCGCCCGCGCGCTGCAGCTCGTGCAGGCGGGCTGCCGCTGGCGCGACATCGCCATCGCCGCGCGCGGCTTTTCCGACTACGCGCCCGCGCTCGAGCGTATGTGTGCCTACTACGGCGTGCCGCTCTATTTTGCCCGCCGCACCGACCTGCTGCAAAAGCCGCTCGTGGCGCTCATCCGTGCGGCCTACGACATCGTGACCGGCGGCTGGGACGCTGAGGACGTCTCGGCCTACCTGCGCACGGGGCTCGCCGGGCTCACGCCCGAGGAGACGGACACGCTCGAAAACTACGTTCTGCTCTGGTCACTCCGCGGCGGAGCATGGACGCGTCCCGAGCCGTGGCGCCAGCATCCCGACGGCTACGGCGCGCCGGACACGGACGAGGCCGCCGCCCGCCTTGCCGAGATCAACGACCTGCGGCAGCGGGCCGCAGACCCGCTGCGCCTTCTGGGCGCGGAGAGCCACGCCGCCGCCACCGCCGAGGCGCAGGCCATGGCGCTGGCGGATTTTCTCGAGCGGCTGCACCTGGCGCAGCGGCTCGACACGCTCGCCGAGGATCTGCGCAACGGCGGGCGCGGTGCGCTCGCGGCTGAATATGCGCAGCTCTGGGAGCTGACGGTCGGCGCGCTCGAGCAGTTTGCCGCCATCCTCGGCGACACGCAGATGGACGCCGACACGTTTGCGACGCTGTTTTTGCGGATGCTCTCGTGCTACGACATCGGCACGATCCCCGTCGCGCTCGACCGCGTGACCGCCGGCGACCTTGACCGGATGCGCCGGCGCGGCATCCGGCATCTGATCGTGCTCGGTGCGTCGGACGACCGGCTGCCGCGCGCCGGTGAGCCGGACGGCGTGTTCTCGCCCGAGGAGCGGCGCGAGCTGCTGGAGCTGGAGCTCGACATCGGCGGCGGCACGGACGACGCGCTCTGGCGCGAATACAACCTTGTCTACCAGTGTGTGACGCTCCCGTCCGAGACGCTCACGGTGACCTACCCGCTCTTTGACGGCAGCGGCACGCCCACACGCGCAGCCTTTCTCGTCACGCGCATCGAGCAGCTGTTCGGCACGCTGCCGCAGCCTGTTGACCCCGATGCGCAGCGGCTGCTCGCCCCCGCACCGGCGCTGGAGCTGGCTGCGCGCACGCTGCGCGGCGCGACGGACGCCAACGCCAACGCTGCGCGCGCATGGTTCGGGCAGCACGATCCCGCCGCGCTCGCAGCGCTCACACGCGCGGCGCACACCGCCCGCGGCAAGCTCTCGCCCGAGCGCGTGCGCGCGCTCTACGGTCAGCGGCTGTATCTCTCGGCATCGAAGGCCGAGCGCTTCAGCGCCTGCCGCTATGCCTATTTCCTGCAATACGGGCTCAAGGCCAAGCCCCGCCGCCCGGCGGCGTTCAGCCCGCCGGAGATCGGCACGTTCTTCCACTATGTCCTGCAGCACACGGCGCAGGACGCGACGGCCGCCGGCGGCTTCGCCGTCGTGACCGACGAGGAACTCGGGCGCTTCACCGATCACTGGACGCAGCGCTACATCCACGACGAGCTCAATGATTTTCAGGAGAAATCCGCACGCTTCATCTACCTCTTCCGCCGCCTGTGCCGGCAGGTACGGCAGGTGGTGACCGACATGGCGCACGAGCTGCGCGCGGGCGATTTCGTGCCGCTGGACTTCGAGCTCAACTTCGCCGATCCTGAGCAGATCGCGCCGATCACGCTCTCGGACGGTGCGGTGACGCTCAACATGAGCGGCGTGGCCGACCGCGTGGACGGCTGGCTGCACGACGGCAAGCTCTACCTGCGCGTGGTCGACTACAAGACCGGGCGCAAGGCGTTCTCGCTCTCGGACGTGTGGTATGGCATGGGGCTGCAGATGCTGCTGTACCTGTTCGCGCTTGAGCGCTCGGGTCCGGAGCGCTACGGTCACGAGATCGTGCCGGCAGGCGTGCTCTACGTCCCGGCGCGCGATGTGCTCATCCCGGCTGACCGCCGACTCTCGCCGGAGGAAGCGGCAAAAGAGCGCGCCGGCGCCGTGCGCCGCTCCGGGCTGCTGCTCGATGACAGCGCCGTGCTGCACGCGATGGAGCACAGCGACACGCCGCAGTACCTGCCGCTCTCGTCCCGGCGCAAGGCGGACGCCCTTGCCAGCGCAGAGCAGCTCGGTCTGCTTGCGCGGCACATCGAGACGACGCTGCTCGACCTGGCGCACGAGCTGCGCGACGGCAGCATCACGGCAGACCCCTATTTCCGCTCCGGGCAGGACACCGCCTGCACGCACTGCGACTATCTGAGCGTCTGCCACTTTACGCCCGGCGTGGAGGGCGACTGCCACCGCGTGCTGACAAAGCTGCCCGCCGACAAGATCTGGAGCAGCCTGAAAGGAGGCGAGATGCATGGCTGAACTGAACTTCACACCCGAACAGCGCGCTGCGATCGACACGCGCGGCAGCACCGTGCTCGTGTCCGCGGCGGCGGGCAGCGGCAAGACCCGCGTGCTCACCGAGCGCCTCATGGCCTACCTCACGGACGCGGAGACACCGGTCGACATCGACCGCTTCCTCGTCATCACCTACACGCGCGCGGCCGCAGCCGAGCTGCGCAGCCGCATCCTCGACGGGATCTATGCGCGCATTGCCTCCGACCCCGAAAACCGCAGCCTGCGGCGGCAGGTCGCGCTGTGCGCCCACGCCGAGATCGGCACGATCCACAGCTTCTGTGCAGACTTCCTGCGCGCCAACTGCGCGGCGCTTGCGCTCGCGCCGGACTTTCAGGTCGCCGACACCGAGCGCTGCATCGCCCTGCGCACAACGGCGCTGGAGCACACGCTCGAGCGCGCCTATGCCCGCATGGATGCCGACGCCGGCTTTCGGCTGCTGGCCGACACCGTCGGCGGCGGGCGAGACGATGCGCGCCTGAGTGCGCTTGTGCTCTCGCTTTATGACAAGATGCAGTGCCACGCGCGCCCCGAGCTGTGGGCGCAGCGGCAGGTAGAACTGCTCGCGCTCAACGGCGTGACCGACGTCGGCAGCACCCCGTGGGGTCAGGCGCTGCTGGCGCGCGCGCATGAGAGCGCGGCGCACTGGTGCGGCGTACTTGAGGCGCAGCTCGAAGTCATGGCGGGCGCGGGTATGGAATGGCTCATGGGCATCTACGGCAGCAGCATCTCGGCCACGGTCGACGGTCTGCACACGCTCGCGGATGCCTGTGACCGGAGCTGGGACGAGGCGATCGCGGCGCTGCAGAGCGTGCCGTTCCCGCGTCTCGGCATCGCGCGCAACGTGCCCGACCCGGACACGCGCGAGCACGTCAAGGCGCAGCGTGACGCGGCGAAAAAAACCGTGCAGACGCTGCAAAAGCAGATGACCACGGACTCGGCACAGGCGTTGGCCGATCTGCACGCGACCGCGCCCGCCATGCAGGCGCTGCTGGCGCTGACGCTCGACTTCGGCGCGGCCTATGCCGCCGAAAAGCGGCGGCGCAGCCTTGTGGACTTCTCCGATCTCGAGCACATGGCGGCGCAGCTGCTCACGGACGAGGACGGCGCGCCGACCGAGCTTGCACACCAGCTCTCGGGGCGCTACACGGAGATCATGGTCGACGAATATCAGGACGTGTCGGAGGTACAGGATCTCATCTTCCGCGCCGTGTCACGCGGCGGCAGCAACCTCTTTTTCGTCGGCGATGTCAAGCAGTCGATCTACCGCTTCCGTCTCGCCGACCCGACGATCTTCCTCGACAAATACGCGCGCTTTGCCGACTACCGCGACGCCCTGCCCGGTCAGCCGCGGCGCATCCTCCTGCGGGAGAATTTCCGCTCGCGCCGCGCGGTGCTTGCGGGCGCGAACCACGTGTTTTCCAACATCATGTCGCGCGCGCTCGGTGAGCTGGACTATGACGATGCGGCGCGGCTGCACGCCGGGGCAAGCTACCCCGGCGACGATGTGCTGCCGGAGCTTGCCGTGCTCGAGCTGCCGGACGCAGACGACGATGCGCCCACGCCGGAAAAGTCCGCGCTGGAGGCAGACTATGTCGCGCAGCGCATCCGGGCGCTCATCGACGGCGGCGCATCCGTGTGGGAAAACGGCGCTGCGCGCCCCGCGCACTACGGCGATGTGGTCATCCTGCTGCGCAGCGCCAACAGCATCGGTCCGGTGTACCGCGCGGCGCTCACGGCGCAGGGCATCCCCGTGTCGTCGGAGACGAGCGGCGGCTTTTACACGTCCGAGGAGGTGTCGGTGCTGCGCTCGCTGCTGGCGGTGATCGACAACCCGCACCAGGATGTGCCGCTGATCGCGGTGCTGCGCTCGCCGCTGTTCGGTCTGACGGCGGACGATCTGGCCGCCGTGCGCACGTGCGACCGCGAGCACGACTTTTACACCGCCGTCACGCTCGCCGCCGAGACGCGCGGCGACTGCCGGGACTTTCTCGACCTGCTCGCGCGCTACCGCGCGCTGTCGATCGAGCTGCCGCTGGGAGACTTTCTGTGGCACATCATCGACGACCGCGCGATCATGGCGCTCACGAGTGCGATGCCGGACGGCGAGCTGCGGCGGCGCAACGTGCTGCTGCTGCTCGACCTGGCGCAGCAGTTTGAGAGCACCGGCGCACGCGGGCTGCACCGCTTCCTGCTCTGGATGCAGCGGCAGGAGGACGAGGGCGAAGCGCCCGCCAGCCCCGCCGAGGAGCGCCGCAGCGTGCGCATCCTGAGCATCCACAAATCCAAGGGGCTGGAGTTCCCGTTCGTGTTTTTGTGCGACACGGCGCGCCTGTTCAACAAATCCGATGCACGCGAGAGCGTGCTCGTGCACCCGGTGCTCGGTCTCGGGCCGAAGTGCACGGATCAGGCAAACGGCGTGGAGTATCCGACGGTCGCGCGGCAGGCCATCGCAGCGCAGATGCTGACCGAGACGCTCTCGGAGGAAATGCGTCTGCTGTACGTGGCCATGACGCGCGCGAAGGAGCGCATGATCATCACGGGCACGACGCGCGACATCGACAAGACCGTCAGCACACTGGCTGCCACGGCCACCGCGCCGCTCGCGCCGGAGGTGCTGCGCGCTGCGCAGAGCCCGCTGCACTGGCTGCTGCAGAGCGCACTGCTCGACCGGGACGAGCGCTTCCTGCGCCGAACCTACGTTCACCTGCACCCGGACGGTGCGGCGGACACCCAGCCGGAAGCCGCCGCTGCCGCTGCGCCGGCAGAGGCTGACCCCGCGCTGCTGGCACAGCTTGCGCGCACGCTCACGTTCCGCTATGCGCACGCGCAGGCGACCGAGCTGCCGTCCAAGGTGACGGCGACAGAGCTCAAGCGCCTCGAGCCGGAGACCGCGCCGGGCGAGGACGCCGGTGCACCGCTGCTCCGGGATGCGCCGCGCACGCAGGTCTTTCGCCGGCCGGATTTCTCGATGCGGGAGCGCAAGCTCACCGCGGCCGAGCGCGGCACGGCCACACACCGCACGCTGCAATATCTGCGCTTTGCCGATGCGCAGACGCCCGAGGGCATCGCCGCGCAGGTGCAGGCGCTCGCTGCGCGCGGTCTGCTCACGGCGCGTGAGGCACAGGCGGTGAACACGGCCTCGCTCCTGCAGCTGATGCGCACACCGCTCGGCGCGGCGCTTGCGGCGGCAGAGGCTGCGGGCACGCTGCGGCGGGAGTTTCGCTTCTCGCTCCTGTGCCCGGCGGAGACGTTCTTCCCCGGCGCGGGTGAGGAGCAGGTGCTGCTGCAGGGCGTGGTGGACGCGTGGTTCGAGACACCGGACGGTCTCGTGATCGTGGACTACAAGACCGACCGCATCCACCCCGATGCCGTGCCGGAGCGCACGGCGTACTATGCCGCGCAGCTGCGCGCTTATGCCGGGGCAATGGCGCGCATCACCGGCCGTCCGGTCTGCCGGAGGACGCTGTATTTCCTGCACTGCGGCTGCAGCGCCGACGTTCCGGAGACGGACGCATAAAAAAATTACAAAAACGCTTGCTTTTCTGTCATCGGCATGGTAGAATTCAGGTTGCGTCTTGTAACCATGGACCAGCCCGTGCTCAAGACAGCTTATTATGAGGTGAATGACTATGAAAGACGGTATCCATCCGAATTACCAGCCGACCACGATCCGCTGCGCCTGCGGCGCCGTGTACGAGACCCGCTCCACGAAGCAGAACATCTCCATCGAGATCTGCTCCAAGTGCCACCCCTTCTACACCGGCAAGCAGAAGCTCGTTGACACCAGCGGCCGTGTGGATAAGTTCAACAAGAAGTACGGCATCAAGTAAGATCGGCTCTGCGTTCCTGCGAAATCAGCCCGCGTGCACTGCACGCGGGCTTTTTCGCGCCCTGCGCCATTTGTGACGTCACAAAGCCTCGTCTCTGCCCGTACCCGCGGTCGAGCCTCCGCAGTCAGACAATCAAAAAATTCCGTAACGTCACAAAACCCCGCTGCCGAAGCAGCGGGGGGGGGCAGCTTGTCCAAAAACCTCGTAGAGTTTCGCCGCCGAAGCGGCGAAAGAAAGTCCAATCATTTTCTTCGGCGACATGTGCGGCGAAGAAAATACTTCTCGGCCTGCAAACGTGCGAGCTGTCCGTCTCCGCGGACAGCGAGTGCGATGCAGTCAGGCAGCCCACCCCTTTGTCAAAAAAACCCCGCTGCCGAAGCAGCGGGGTTTTGCTGATTTGTGGTTGCTCTGCGAGCGCTCAGACAATGCGCTTATCGCGCACCTGAGAATCGTAGTGCTTGTTCAGGAAGGGACGCAGCACATAGTAGATGAGCTTGTTCTCGAGGTTGAACATATAGATCGTGAAGGTCGCAACGAAGCCGATAAAGCCGACAAGGCCGACCTTGCCCATGATCTTTGCAGCGAGTTTCATATTCATAGTCGGTACCTGCCTTTCTTAGTACGCCGCGGAGTCGTCGAAGTCGACCAGCGTCGGGTCGAGCGGCTGCTCGTTGAGCACGATGGACATATACTCGTTGACGCACTTACGCATATCGCGGCGCGGCACGGTGCGGCAGTCCTCGAGGTCGTGCTCGATGAAGATGAAGTGGAAGCCAAGGTCGCGTGCCTGCTCCTCCATCATGGCGTGCACGCCGAGCATACCCTTGCAGGCGATGTTGTCGTTCATGAGCACCATGTCGCAGTTGAAGTTCGTGGCCCACTCCCAGACGGAGTTGACGTTGTCCCAGCCGCCGACGGCCATGTGACGCATAACGCCCTTTTCGCTGAACAGCGCCAGATCCATGAGCGCCTGATCGGGGTCGGTCGTGCTGATCATGTTGTGACCCATGGTGGAGTCCATGTTCAGGACGATGTTGATGCCCCAGCAGTTCTGCGTCCAGGTCGGGAAGTCGGTGTAGTACACGGCGGACGGTCCCCACAGGAACGCACGGTGACGCGTGGTGCCGCCGTACGGGACGTACTTATTCTTGTAGCACTTGCGCAGGATCTTCATGACCTTGCGGTCGTTCTTGGTGAAGTAGTCCTCCTGGCCGTTGGCGGAGGCCCAGGCGTACAGACGGTACAGGGTCTCGCTGATGCCGGTCAGCGGGCAGTAGGGAGTCTTGAAGTAATCCCACTTCTCGAGCTCGAGACGGTTCTGCTCGTTCATGTGCTTGGCGCGCTTGAACAGGGCATCCCAGTCATACTCAACGCCGTATTCCTTTTCGACGAATTCGATGCAGTCACGCAGGACCTGCGCGGAGTACGGGTGAGCAGCCGGCTCGTTGTGGATCATCGCCATGGTCGCCTGGAAGTCAGGCAGACCGATGCGGCGGCGCTGGAACATGGACGTCGCCTCGGAGGCGTTGCAGGGCATATTCGTGGAGATCATGGCCTTACCGAAGAGCGGGAAGTCGTCGTTGAGGGCAACGCCGGTCTCCGCCGCGCAGCGGGAGCAGACGTCTGCCGGCAGACCGAAGGACTCGGCTACGTCGATGTAGTACGGCTCGAGCTGCTGGTCAACATCGCAGATGATGAACTCCGGCAGCGTCTGCAGCGGGATGGGGATCAGGTCTTTGAAGCCGGTCAGGAACAGCGGCGGCATGACCTCGTCCACAGGGATGATCTTGTCGCTGTCCTTGCCGCCGATGCGCAGGTCGTGAGACAGCACAAGGGCGATCTTCTTGGTCAGGCTCTGCACGATGGCGTGCATATTCATGTGCGCGATCACGAGCTCGGGGCCGCGGTAGCCCTCAAACAGACGGTCGATGAACATGAACGTGCCGAGGTAGGAGCCCATCCAGCGGTATTCCCAGAAGCCCTTCAGGCACGGGATCGGCGCGGAGGCGACCATGGCAGCCATGGACATGACGTTTTTGAGCCATGCACGGTAGTCGACCATGGTGTCGTGCAGACCACGCCACTCACGGTACTTGGCGACGCCGGTCTTATCATAGTAACGGCTGCGGAGACCGCCGACACCGTTCTGAGCCTGCCAGAGGGGGTCGAATCTCTGCATCTTGGAGTCAATAAATTTCGTAACAGGGCAATTCATAGTTTTCATTCCCCTCCTGTTCAAGAATTGATTTTCTTGATTTCCAGGCTCTCAACGAAGGCCTGGAAACGGGTACGGAGCTGGCCGACGGAGCCGAGCGCGTATTCCTTCTCGATCGTGCAGCACGGCACGCCCATCTCCTCGGTCAGGATATGGGAGGCGAGCACCTTCTCATAGCTCCAGAACTCGCAGAACTTCATGTTCTCGTAGATCACGCCGTCAGCATGGAACTCGTCGACAAGGCGCTTGACCTCAGCATGGCGCTGGTCGATCTTCGCACCCTCCATGAAGCGGGCGCACTGGTTCCAGTGCAGGTAGTGGCGGACGATGGCGTCGAACGCGGTCTCGCCGTCGCGGATCTCGATGCGCTCGCGGCTCGGGAAGCTGCCGAAGCAGTAGCGGTCGGCCACGACCATCGCGCCGCAGCCCTCGAGGAGCTTCGTGAACTCGGGATCGTCGATCTCGGAGCCGGCGACCACGATGCGCGCACGGAACGGGAACTCCGGCTCGGGCTTGCGCTTTTTGATCTCGGCAAGCGTCTCCTTCAGGTAGGGGAGGATCAGGTCATGCGGGCAGACCTGGCTCACGAGCTGGATGACATGGAACTCATAGCCGGTAATGGGCGGGTTGGGCAGCTTGCGGAAGTTGCCGATCTCGGTGATGACATCGCACAGCTCGTTGAACTTCTCGATGGTCGCGCGCATGGCGGCATCGGAGGTGTCCACGCCGTAGCGCTCGGCGAGCTGGTCAACGACCTTGAGCTTGAGCTGGCCCTTATAGTAGTCATAGCTGGTCTTATCGCCCTTGAGCGGGGGATCGATCTGCGTGACGAAGAAGCGATCGTTCTTCACGGGATTGATGAGGAAGAAGTGCTCTTCCATACGCTCCATGGACGCGCAGCACTCGGCGCCGAAGAGCGCATTGAGGTAGTTGTAGCCGCCCTCAATGGCACGCTCGAGGATGGAGCGGACATACGGGCAGACACGGCTGGTCATGTAGTAGGTCGCAACGTCGGTGGACTCGCAGCGCGGCGCGCGCAGGCGGCTCGAGAAGCAGCCCGGCAGGTTGAGCAGAACCTCGGGGATGTAATAGCAGTTGTACCCGAGGGCGATTTTCCCGTCATTGACCGCCTGCGTGACGAGCTCGTTCTGCGCATCCTGCAGGAGATTTTCGAAGAAAATCAGATGTTTCAGGTCTTTCATATTGTCCCTTCTTTCAAAATAATTCCCATTGCAGCTATGTAAAAAGACGTCGGAATGCTGATATACATCCCGCTGCCTTCGACATACAAAAATGCGGTCGCGGCACACCCCCGCCGCCGGCAAAACAGGCAAAGCCCACTCTACCCCACAGTCATTACAAAAATATCATGTGTTCCATGCGGTGTCAACCGCTTACGCGCTAATTCTTTCACAAATCCGGACAAGAGGGTGAGTTTCGGCACAGTTTTTTGCACGCCGCCGCTCACTCCCGTCCTGCGGGGTGCAGCACGCGCAGATACGCCTCGCTCTGGCGCACAAAGGCGGCCGCGTCAAAATTATCGTTGCGCAGCGCCTCCTGCACGATCATCCCGTCGGACGCCAGCAGGATCAGCTGCGTCAGGTAATCGGCGGAGACGGCGTCGGTGCGCTCGGCGATCTTCTCGGCGATGAGCCGCTCGAAGGCGGCATAGCGCTCGATGAGCCTGGCGCGCAGCAGCTCGTCACCGAGCATGGCGGCGTGGATCAGGTGCAGGCGCATCCCGGCGGAGGCGGTGTTGCGCTCGACCACGTACTTGACCAGGCGGTGCACAGACGTGTCCTTGTCCTTGTTCTCCGTCCACGCGATCAGATCGTCCCACTGGCGGTCGAGATAGCGGTTGGTGATGCCGAAGAGGATATCCGTTTTATTTTTATAATGGTAGTACAGCGTACCCTTGGACACGCCAGCCGCCGCGGCGATCTCGGCCAGCGAGATGTCGGCAAACGTCTGCGTATCGAGCAGGCCGGTCGCGGCGTCGAGGATCTTCTCTTTGACATTGTCGTTGCGCGGAGCGGCCATATCGCGTTCCTCTTTTCTGCGTTTGTGTAATCATGCAAATTTAATTGTACGCGTTTTTGGTCGTTTTGTCCAGTATGACAAAAAAATTTCGTCAGATTTGCCGCAGAGCCCGTTCTTGACTTTGCATCGGAAAAAGGGTATATTTGTCCTATTCAGTCGGTCGGCTGACCGACTCACCGATTGGGAGGCACATCTGTTATGCGGATCTCCGTTTTGAACCGGAAACTGAATCAGGCCTTCGGCGGCAAGGTCACGGCGGCGCTGGAGGATAACTGCATCGTCCTGCGCGGCACGCTGGACCGCTGGGACGACGTTGTGCGCGCCGGTCAGATGGCCGCAACGAAGTATTCCACGTGCCATGTCGTCAACGACATCACGTTTACCGGCGGCAAGGATGCGCCCATGCACGTTCCCGCGCTGCGCGACCGTTCGCTCGACGGGCAAACGCCCGACGTGCTCATCATCGGCGGCGGCATCTCGGGCGTGTCGATCGCGCGCGAGCTTGCGCGCAAGCAGCTCGACATCCTGGTCGTCGACAAGGAGTGCGACCTCGCGCTCGGCGCCTCCGGGCGCAACGACGGCGAGGTGCATCCTGGCATCGACCTCGGCCGCGGCAGCGTCAAGCACAAGTACATCCGGCGCGGCAACGCCATGTTCGACCAGGTCTGCAGGGAGCTCGACGTGCCGTTTTCCCGCGTGGGGCAGTACGTCTGCTTCCAGCACGGCTGGCTGCGCCCGGCCGTGTGGTGCTACTGTATGTGGCGCAAATACCACGACGGCATCTCGGACACCCGCCTCATCTCCGGTAAGGAGCTGCTCAAGCGCGAGCCGAACTTCAATGAAAAGACCAGCTTCGCCATCTCCAACCCGGACTCTGGCTGCGTCTGCCCCTACGGGCTGACGATCGCCTACGCGGAAAACGCCGTGCAAAACGGCGCGCGCATCGCGCTCAACACCGCCGTGCTGGGCATGGACGTCGCGGACGGAAAGATCACCGCCGTGCACACCAACCGCGGCACGCTGCACCCCGCGCTCGTCATCAACGCGGCCGGCGTGTTCGCCGAGGAAGTGGCGCGCATGGCCGACGACCGCTTCTTCTCCATCCACCCCCGCCGCGGCACGAACAGCATCCTCGACCGCAAGGCCGGTGCGTTCATGCACTCGATCGCGTCCGTCAAGGGCACCGACACCGTCTCCAGGACGCACTCGAAGGGCGGCGGCATCCTGCACACCGTGCACGACAACCTGCTCATCGGCCCCGACGCCGTGGAGACCTATGAAAAGGAGAACACCGCGACCCACCCCGAGAGCATCGCGCACGTGTTCGCCAAGCAGAAGATCACGATGCCCGCGCTGACCGAGCGCGACATCATCACTTATTTCACCGGCGTACGCGCCCCCACGTTCGAGGAGGACTTCATCATCGAGCGCGGCCGCCGCACGCACAACCTCATCCACGTCGCGGGCATCCAGTCCCCCGGCCTGACGACGGCGCCCGCCGTCGCGGTGGATGTGGCGGACATGGCGGTCAACATCCTCGCGCTCGACCGCCCCGTGGCCGCGAATCCCGACTTCGACCCCCACCGGCCGGGCATCCCCGTGCTGCGTGAGATGGACGACGAGACGCGCGCCGCCTACATTGCAAAAAATCCCGACTACGGCATCATCGTCTGCCGCTGTGAGGAGATCAGCCGCGGCGAGATCCTCGACGCGCTGCGCTCGAATGTGTGCGTGCCGACGGTCGACGGCGTGAAAAAGCGCGTGCGTCCCGGCATGGGACGCTGCCAGGGTGGGTTCTGCTCGCCGCAGGTGGTGCGCATCATCGCCGAATTCCTCGGCGTGCCGCTGAGCGCAGTGCGCAAATCCTCGGCCGACGCGCCCATCACGTTCGGCCCGACAAAATCCGGGGAGGTGCAGGCATGATGTATGACGTCATCGTCATCGGCGGCGGCCCGGGCGGGCTTGCAGCCGCCATCTCCGCGCACGAAAACGGTGCGCACGTGCTGCTCATCGAGCGCGAGGCGCGTCTGGGCGGTATGCTCAAGCAGTGCATTCACGACGGCTTCGGCCTCGCGCGCTTCGGCGAGCGGCTGGCCGGCCCGGAATATGTCGAGCGCTTCATCGACCGGCTCGAGCAGCTGCAGATCGAGGCGCGCACGCAGACCTTCGTCACGCGCGTGGAAAAAACGTCCGGCGGCTTTGCGGTCTATACCGTCAGCCGCGACGGCGTCGCCCGCGATGAGACGCGCACGCTCGTGCTGGCCACCGGCTGCCGCGAGCGCACGGCAAAGCAGGTCTTTATCCACGGCACGCGCCCGGCGGGCGTGTTCACGGCCGGCACCGCGCAGAACTTTACGAACCTGCTCGGCGAGCTGCCGACCCGCCGCTGCGTCATCCTCGGCAGCGGTGACATCGGGCTGATCATGGCGCGCCGCCTGACGCTTGAGGGCGCGGAGGTGCTCGGCGTGTACGAGGCCAAGCCCACCCCCTCGGGTCTGACGCGCAACATCCACCAGTGCCTGCACGACTACGACATCCCGCTGCACCTGAGCCACACGGTCACGCGCGTGTTCGGCGCCGACCGGCTCACGGGCGTAGAGGTCGCAGAGGTGGACGCGCATATGCGCCCCATCGCCGGCACGGAGCAGCGCATCGACTGCGACGCGCTCATCGTGTCCGTCGGTCTCATCCCGGAAAACGAGCTGGCGGAGTCGCTCGGCGTCCCGCTCGACGGACACACCCGCGGTCCCGTCTGCGACGGGCAGCTCATGACCGAGATCCCCGGCATCTTCTCGTGCGGCAACGCGCTGCACGTCAACGACCTTGTGGACTACGTGTCCGCCTCCGGCGAGCTGGCCGGTAAGAGCGCCGCGCACTTTGCCGCGCACACGCGCGACGAGATCGCCGTCACGATCTCGAACGACTTCGGCTATCTTGTCCCGCAGCGGCTCGACCGCACGCAGGACAACAGCGCCGTCACGCTGTATTTCCGCAGCGCGGAGGTGCTCGGTGCCTGCCGCGTGGTGCTGACCGTCGACGGCAATGAGGTCTGGTCGCGGCGCTATCCCTTCCTGCGTCCGCCCGAGATGCAGCAGCTCACGCTGGACTTTGACAAGCTCGGCATCGCAGATGCAAGCGATGTCCACTTTGAGATCGAGGTGGCAAAGGCATGAAAGAACTCACCTGTATCGGCTGCCCGCGCGGCTGCACCTTGAAAATCGAGCGCGACGGCGACGGCTGGTCCGTCACCGGCAACACCTGCCCCCGCGGCAAGGAGTTTGCCATCTCGGAGATGACCGCGCCCAAGCGCACCATCTGCTCGACCGTGCGCACCGCCTTCCCGGACGCGCCGGTGCTGCCGGTGCGCGTATCGGCGGACATCCCGAAGGACCGCATCTTCGACGTCATGGACGCGATCCGCACCGTGACCGTGACCGAACGCATCGCCCGCGGCGACGTGGTCATCCCGAATGTGCTCGGCCTTGGCGTGGACGTCATCGCCACGAGCAGCCTGCTCATGCACAAACCCGATTGAAATCCGAGCGAAAATCGCTTACAGTATAGGAGAGAGAGGAAACTATATCATAGGAGGGAATCAACTTGAGCAAACCGCTGGTGCTGACATGTGATATCGGCACACAGAGCGCGCGCGCCCTGCTCGTGGACCCGGACGGCCGGATCGTGGACGTCGTCCAGAGCAAATACGCCGAGCCTTACTTTTCAAAAGAGCCCGGCTGGGCGGAGCAGAAGCCGGACTTCTACTTCGACCGTATGTGCGAATGCTGCCGCGAGCTGTGTGCGCGCAGCAACGCCCTGCTGCCGGACGTGATCGCCATGACGATCACCGTCATCCGCGACACCGTTGTGTGTCTGGACGAGAACAACAACCCCCTGCGCGACATCATCCTCTGGCTGGATAAGCGCTCCGTCGATCCGAACGGCGCCATGCCTGCCAAGAACATGATGGTCTTTAAGCTCGCCGGTATGGAGCCGACGGCAAAGGTGGTCTACGCCGCCTCCGCCGGCAACTGGATCATGCGCCACGAGCCGGAGATCTGGGCCAGGACCGCCAAGTACGTCATGCTGCCCACCTACCTCAACTACAAGCTCACGGGCAATCTCATCGACTCGGCCTCGAACCAGATCGGACACATCCCGTTCGATTACAAAAACCGCCGCTGGATGAAGCCCGGCAGCCTCACGCGCTGCTTCTGCGACGTGCCGAACGAAAAGCTGTGCGACCTCGTGCCGTCCGGCACGGTCATCGGCACGATCACCGAAGAGGTCTGCGCCCTGACCGGCATCCCCGCCGGACTGCCGCTCATCTCGACCGGCTCGGACAAGGGCTGCGAGACGCTCGGTCTCGCCGTGGTCGACTCCGACAAGGCGTCCATCTCGCTCGGTACGACGGCAACCATCCAGTTCAGCACGACGCAGTACGTCGAGCCGCAGCAGTTCCTGCCCGCCTACCCCGGCGTGCTCAACGACCACTACAACCCCGAGATCGAGATCTACCGCGGTCTGTGGCTGCTGTCGTGGTTCGTCAAGGAATTCGGCACGGCCGACGCCATCGACGCCAAAGAAATGGGCATGGCGCCCGAGGCTCTGCTCGACCAGCGCATCCGCGACCTGCCCGCCGGCAGCGACGGTCTGCTCCTGCAGCCGTACTGGACGGCCGGCATCCTGCATCCGGATTCGCTCGGCGCGGTCATCGGCTTTTCCGATTACCACACGCGCTACCACTTCTACCGCGCCATCATCGAGGGTCTGTGCCTCGAGCTCTACATGGCGCTGCGCATCATGGAGGACCGCTCGGGTCTGACCATCCGCGAGATCCGCATCGGCGGCGGCGGCGCGAAGAGCGACGTGGTCTGCCAGATCGCGGCGGACGTGTTCGGTCTGCCGGTCGTGCGCTCGCAGACGCATGAGGCGTGCTCCATCGGCTCGTCCATGGTCGCATTCGTGGCCAAGGGCATGTTCGCCGACTTTGACGAGGCGGCCAAGGCCATGGTCCACGTAAAGGACACCTTCCGGCCCAACGAAAAGAACCACGAGATCTACAACGAAATCTATGAGCAGGCCTACCGCAAGATCTATCCGCGCCTGCGCCCGATCTATCAGAAACTGATCCAAGTCAAGAGGAGGATTGCACAATGAGCAACAAACCGTACAAAGGATTCGAGCCGAACTGGCTGCTCACCCCCGCCCCCGAAAATAGCTACCGCTCCATCTTCCGCTGGGGCGATCCGAACTTCTTCAAATACCCGAAGGAGTCGCTGTATACGCTCATGAAAGAGAAGTTCCAGATGACGGACGACGACTTCAAGGCATATTCCGACGACACCGGCTTTGACCCCGTGGAGCTGCCCGATCACCCGGTGCAGCTTGCGCCCGAGCACATCGACGCGCTCAAGGCGATCGTCGGCGAGCAGAACCTCTCCACCACGGACTACGACCGTCTGAGCGTGGCCTACGGCGCCACGGCTTACGACCTGCTGCGTCTGCGCCACAAGCGCATCGACAGCGTGCCCGACGTCGTGCTCTACCCCGAGACGAGCGAGCAGGTCGAGCAGATCGTCGCCTACTCCACCGAGCACCACATCCCGCTGTACGTCTACGGCGGCGGCAGCAGCGTCACCCGCGGCGTCGAGCCGACCAAGGGCGGCATCTCGCTGGATATGCGCCGCAACTTCAACAAGGTCATCAGCTTCAACGAGATCGACCAGACCATCACCGTGCAGGCCGGTATGTCCGGTCCGGATCTGGAAAAGACGCTGCAGAGCGCGCCCGAGCTCTTCGGCGCGAAGCGTCAGTACACCTGCGGCCACTTCCCGCAGTCGTTCGAGTATTCGAGCGTCGGCGGCTGGACCGTCACGCGCGGCGCCGGCCAGAACAGCACGTACTACGGCACCATTGCCGACATCGTGCTCAGCCAGAAATACGCCACGCCCATCGGCGTCATCCAGACCAGCCACTACTCCCGCGAGGCCACCGGTCCGAACCTGAACCAGATCATGATGGGCTCCGAGGGCACGTTCGGCGTGCTGACCGAGGTCACGCTGCGCATCTTCCGCTGGATGCCGGAAAACCGCAAGCGCTTCTCCTACATCTTCAAGACGTGGGACACCGCCATGAAGGCCGCCCGCGAGATGATGCAGTGCGAGTGCGGCTACTCGTCCGTGTTCCGTCTGTCCGACCCGGAGGAGACCAACCTCATGCTCAAGCTCTACAACGTCGATGAGACGCCGCTGCAGCCGCTGCTCGACGCCTTCGGCTACAAGGACATGGAGCGCTGCCTCTTCCTCGGCTTCACCGACGGCGAGAAGGGCTACAGCCGCAACGTCGCGCGCAACATCGCCAGGATCGCGCGCAAGCACGGCGGTATGCCGCTGACCGGCTACGTCACCCGCAGCTGGGAAAAGGGCCGCTTCAACGACCCCTACCTGCGCGACACGCTCATGGACTTCGGCATCACGACCGACACCCTCGAGTGCACGGTCAACTGGTCGAACATGGAGCAGGTGCACGCCGACGTGCGCAAGATCTGCCACGCGCTGCCGAACACCGTCGTCACGACGCATATGTCGCACTGCTATCCGCAGGGCGCGAACCTGTATTTCATCTTCCTCACCCGTATGCAGGATGAGGACGCCTTCAAGGCCTACCACACCACGATCCTTGACGCGATCCAGCGCTCCGGCGCGGCCGTGAGCCACCACCACGGCATCGGCAAGATGTTCGCGCCCTGGCTCGAGGGCTACATCGGTGAGAAGGAGTATGGCGTGTTCCGCGTGCTCAAGAACTACTTTGACCCCGACTACAACATGAACCCGGGCGGCACGATCGGTCTGGATCTCAAGCCGGAGGAAAAGAAGTTCCTGCGCGAATACACCGACTACCTCGAGCAGCCGAAGTTCGACTGAGTTTTTGTCATCACCCGGCGGCGGTTTGGATGCCCGCCGCCGGATCATCCGGCCGAGCGCCGGTGCTGCTGCGTACATCGCTTATGCAGCAGGGGGGAGAACCGGGGCGGCCCAACGCCCCAAAGGGATGGAGCAGCCCGGCAGATCCCTGCCGGGCTGTTTTTTTGCCTATGTAGAAGGGGAGGGTGACGCGAAGCCGTAAGGCAATGCCTTCTCCTCGAGGGGAAGGTGCCGAACATCGTGAGGCGGATGAGGCGGAAAGGTCGTGGGTTTCTCCAGTGGCACCGGAAATGCGCCGCGCATCCAACGCCCACCTCATCCGTCGCGGCGGAACGTGCCTTCGGCGTACGCATACACCGCGCAGCCGAGCGCGTCCGCGTCGGCCGCGTCGTGCGTGGCGAGCACGAGGGTCTTGTCTTTCGCCGCGTCCGCGATCAGCGCGGTGACGCGCGCGCGCAGCGCCGCATCCAGCCCGCGAAACGGCTCGTCGAGCAGCAGCACCGGCGCGTCATACGCCAGTGCCCGCGCGATGGCCACGCGCTGCTGCATGCCGCCGGAGAGCGCCGCGGGGTACTGGTCGCGCGCATCCGCCAGCTCCAGCCGCTCCAGCCATATCAGCGCCTGCGGCATGGTCTGCGCCCGGTCGGAGAGCACGGCGTTGACGTTTTCTGCCGCCGTGCGCCATGGCAGCAGCCGCGGCTCCTGAAAGACGCAGGCCATGCGCCCGGGCTCCACGCGCACGGTGCCGGAGTCCGGAGCCTGCAGCCCGGCGAGTACGCGCAGCAGCGTCGTCTTGCCGCAGCCGGACGGGCCCATGAGCGCGATGTGCCCGCCGTCGGGCACAGTGAGGGTCACATCCCGCAGGACGGCGCGGCCGTCATACGTCACGGTGAGGTCACGCGCCTCGATCATGTGCCGCCGCCTCCTTTCCCGCGCGGGGTCAGCGCGCGCAGCACCAGCCGCTCGAGCCCGACGCTCAGGAGAATGACCGCGAGCGTCCACGCGAAGAGGTCGGTGGTCTGCAGATACAGCTTCGATTCATAGATCATGCGGCCGATGGCGCTGTGCGGCACGGTGAGCACCTCGGCGGCGATGGCGGACTTCCAGCCGAAGCCGATGCCGGAGCGCAGCGCCGCGAGAAAGTGCGGCCGCACACTCGGCAGACAGATCCGCCGCAGGATGCGTCCGCGCGGCCAGCCGTACACCTGCGCCAGCTCGAGCAGGGCGGGATCGGTCGAGCGGATGCCGGTGCAGACGTTGCTCCACACGACGGGCAGCACCATGAGCAGCGAGATGAACACCGGCAGCCAGTCGCGCGCGATCCACACGAGCGCGAGCACGACGAACGACGCCACCGGCGTGGACTTGATGACCGTCATGAGCGGGCGCAGCAGCGCATCGGCGGTCTTGGACGCGGCGCACGCGACGGCCATGCCCGTGCCGAGCGCGACTGCCGCTGTGATGCCGAGCAGCACGCGGCCGATGGATACGGCCGTGATGCGCCAGAACGCCGCCGTCGCCGCGAGCTCGCACAGTCTGCGCACGACGACCCACGGCGCAGGCAGCAGCAGCTCCCGGTTCACGATCAGCGCGAGCGCCGCCCACACCGCGACCCAGAATGCAAGCGTCAGCGCGCCGCGGGCAAAACGCTTCATTTCAGCACGCAGTAGAAGTCATCCCCCGGCACGCTGCCGCCGATGCTCTGCGGGGCGACGGTGCTCAGCGCGGTGAGAAACGCCGTGAGCTGCGTCTGCATCTCCGCGCCGGCCACGAAGCAGACGTTGCAGTTCGGGATGGCCTTGGCAGCCACGGCGGCCTTGGCAAAGATGCCCGCGTCCTGGATCATCTGACCGGCCTGCTCGGGCTCGGCGGTCAGAAATTCGATGGACGCCTTGTATTCCTCGAGAAAGGCCTTCACTTCGTTCGGGTGCTCGTCTGCAAACGCCTTGCGCACGACGACGCAGCCCTGCACGAGACTGCCGGCCTCGGAGACCTTGTCCCACTCGGCGGTCAGGTCGAGCGCGGCGGTGAGCTCCGGATTGGCTGCGCGGGCGATCGTGACCATCGGCTCGGGCAGCACGGCGATGTGCACCTCACCGGAGGCGAGCGCCGTGTTGAGCTCGGCCGGCTGGGCATAGGTGTTGTCGATGGTGATGTCCGTGCCGGCGGTCAGCCCGTTGCGCTCGCACAGGTACTGGAAGATGAACGTCGGGTTCTGCACGGGGACATAGACGGTCTTGCCGCGCAGGTCGGCGAAGGAAGTGATGTTCTCCGTGCCGTCGGTCACGACGTAGAGCACGCCGCGCGTGTTGAGCGCGAGCACCTGCACGGCGCCATTGGTCTTGTTGTAGAGCGCGGCGGCGGCGTTCGTCGGCAGGGCGGCGATGTCGGCCGTGCCGTTGACGAGCGCGGCGGTGGCGTTGCTCGGGTCGGTCTCGACGGTGAAATTGTAGTTGAGCGCGGCATTGCCCGCCTTGCTGTCGGCCATGAGCTTTGCCATGCCGAAGCCGGTCGTGCCGTTGAGCGAGACGACGTTGACGGTCAGCTCCTTGTCAACGGCGCTGCCCGTGTCCTTCTCACCGCAGGCGGCGAGGGCGAGCACCATCAGGACGGCCAGCAGCAGGGCCGTGCATTTGCGCAGATGTTTCATTGCAGATCTCTCCTTTTTATGGTTGCCGCCCGCGCCGCAAGACAAAAAATGCCATGCCCGAAAGGCATGGCGGTGCAGCAAAGCACGCACGCAGCCTTCCACCTCATGGGCAATTCGGTGTCAGATTCGGTGCGGGATCGGCGGCGGCCGGGCCGGCAGCAGAGCTTGCGGCGCGGGCGCATAGTTTGGTTCGATTATGACACGGGAATACAGACGTGTCAAGCGTTTGCGGCGATTTTCCCAAAAGATGCACAGGGGCGCGAAAGTGTGGCGTATTGTGAAAAAATCTCTCAGTTTGTCGTTATCAAAACGACGGGGCTGGGCATTGAAATCCGGGCAAAAATCCTGTATATTTGTATATAGAAAGCCTGCATCAGCCGGGGTAGGAGCCGGCAAAGTGCAAATTTGTTGGAAAGGGAATCGAGATTATGGAACAAATCGATTACAAATTCATTGACCAGGTCCTCGCGGATCACGCCTGCGACGCCTCGCAGATCATTGCGATCATGCAGGATGTTCAGGCCAAGTATCGGTATCTGCCGAAAGACGCGCTGCGCTACATTGCGGACAAGGTGGGTATCAGCGAGTCGAAGATCTACGGCGTGGCGACGTTCTACGAGAACTTCTCGCTCGACGTCAAGGGTAAGTATGTGCTCAAGGTCTGCCGCGGCACGGCGTGCCATGTCCGCAAATCCGGCAACGTCCTGCAGGCGCTGTATGACGCCACCGGCCTGAGCGAGAGCAAGCCGACCACGGATGACGGCCTGTTCACGATCGAGATCGTCTCGTGCCTCGGCGCGTGCGGTCTGAGCCCGGTCGTGATGGTCAACGACACGGTCCACCCGTCCATGACCCCTGAAAAGGCCATGGACCTGATCCAGGAGCTGCGTGAAAAGGAGGGTGCGTAATGCGTCAGAGAATCGAATCCCTGGAGCAGTTTCGCGCGCTGCAGGCCGAGTACATGGCCGCACGCGAGGCGGAAAAGCGTAAGATCCTTGTCTGCTGCGGCACGGGCTGTGTCGCCGGCGGCAACCTGAACGTCTATCATGAGCTCAAAAAGCGCATGGATGAGCTGGGCGTCCCCTGCGAGGTCTCCCTGACCGAGCATCACGACGATTCCGTCGGCCTGAAAAAGTCCGGCTGCCACGGCTTTTGCGAGATGGGACCGCTGGTGCGCATTGAGCCCGAGGGCTGGCTGTACACCAAGTGCCAGGTCAGCGACGTGGAGGAGATCATCCAGAAGACCATCCTCGGCGGTCAGTTCATCGAGCGCCTCGGCTACAAACAGGGCGGCGAGCTCTATGAGCGGCAGGAGGATATCCCGTTTTACAAGCGTCAGACCCGCCGCGTGCTCGAGCACTGCGGTCACATCGACGCGGAATCCATCGAGGAGTATCTGTCCATCGGCGGCTACGGCGCGCTGGCCAAGGCGCTGTTCGAGATGCAGCCGGACGAGATCGTGCAGGTCGTGAGTGATTCCGGTCTGCGCGGCCGCGGCGGCGCGGGCTTCCCGACGGGCAAAAAGTGGGCGCAGGTCGCTGCGCACACCGAAGAGCCCGTGAAGTACATCGTCTGCAACGGCGACGAGGGCGACCCCGGCGCCTTCATGGACCGCTCCTGCATGGAGGGCGATCCGCACAAGGTCATCGAGGGCATGATCGTCGCGGGCGTTGCCACGGGTTCGACCGAGGGCTACATCTATGTCCGCGCCGAGTATCCCATGGCCGTGCACCGGCTCACCGTTGCCATCGAACAGGCGAAGGAGCTGGGGCTGCTGGGTGACAACATCCTCGGCAGCGGCTTCAACTTCCATATGCACATCAACTGCGGCGCGGGCGCGTTTGTCTGCGGCGAGGGCTCGGCCATGACCGCGTCCATCGAGGGCAACCGCGGTATGCCGCGCACGAAGCCTCCGCGCTCCGTCGACAAGGGCCTGTACGGTAAGCCCACCTGCCTGAACAACGTCGAGACGTTTGCCAACGTCCCCGACATCATCAAGAAGGGCGCCGACTGGTTCAAGTCCGTCGGCACGGAGGGCAGCTCCGGCACGAAGGCCTTCGCCCTGACGGGCAACGTCGTCAACACCGGCCTGATCGAGGTGCCCATGGGCACGACGATGCGCGAGGTCGTGTATGAGATCGGCGGCGGCATCAAAAACGGCAAAGCGTTCAAGGCCGTGCAGATCGGCGGCCCGTCCGGCGGCTGCCTGACGGAGGCGCACATGGATCTGCCCATGGACTTTGACTCGCTCAAGAAGGCCGGCGCGATCATCGGCTCCGGCGGTCTGGTCGTCATGGACGAGGATACGTGCATGGTGTCCATCGCGCAGTTTTTCATGAACTTCATCTGCAACGAGTCGTGCGGCAAGTGCACCCCGTGCCGCGAGGGCACGACCCGGATGCTCGACATCCTCACCCGGATCACGAAGGGCAACGGCCGCCCCGGCGACATCGAGGAGCTGCGCTCCCTTGCCAAGATGATCCAGAATTCCTCCCTGTGCGGTCTCGGCAAGACTGCGCCGAACCCCGTGCTGTCCACGCTCGCAAACTTTGAGGATGAATACCGCGAGCATATCTTCGACAAGAAGTGCCGCACCGGCAGCTGCCGCAGCCTGACGACGTATGTCATCGACCCGGCAGTGTGCAAGGGCTGCACGAAGTGCGCGCGCAACTGCCCGGCCGGCGCCATCACCGGCGAGCTGAAGAAGCCGCACCACATCGATCCGGAAAAATGCATCAAGTGCGGCGCCTGCAAGGCCGGCTGCCCGTTCGGTGCGATCAAGGAGGCGTGAACCATGGCTGAAAAGAAAATGATCATCGACGGCGTGTCCTGCCCGTTCACGACCGAGCGCAATGTGCTCGAGGTCGCCCGCAACAACGGCATCGACATCCCCTCGCTTTGCTACTGTGAAAACCTGTCCATCTACGGCGGCTGCCGTCTGTGCCTTGTCGAGAATGACCGCGGCAAGATGGACGCGGCCTGCTCCATGCAGCCGCGCGACGGTATGGTCGTCAACACCCACACCAAGCAGGTGCTCGACAGCCGCCGCACGACGCTGCAGCTGCTCATGAGCAGCCACCGCGCCGACTGCCTGACCTGCGATCAGAGCGGCCGCTGCAAGCTGCAGGAGTATGCCCGCCGCTACCATGTGGACGAGCACCGCTTTGAGCCCAACACCTACTGCACCGAGCCCATGGATCTCTCGTCGCCGAGCATCGTGCGCGATCCGAGCAAGTGTATCCTCTGCGGTCTGTGTGTGCGCACCTGCGCCGAGATCCAGAACATCGGCGCGGTCGATTTCAGCGGCCGCGGCAAGAAGGCGCACATCTCCGCCGACTTCGGCAAGACCCTCAAGGATACCGACTGTGTCGGCTGCGGCCAGTGTGCCGCCGTGTGCCCGACCGGCGCGATCACGATCCGCAACGAGACCGAAAAGTTCTGGTCGATGCTGCAGGATCAGACCCGTAAGGTCGTCGTGCAGTACGCGCCCAGTGTGCGTGTCGGCATGGCCGAGCGCTTCGGTCTGCCCGCAAACGAGCCCTGCACCGGCAAGCTCGTCGCCGCGCTGCGCCGCCTCGGTGCGGACGTGGTGTATGACACCAACCTCACTGCCGACCTCACGATCATGGAGGAGTCGGCTGAATTCCTCGAGAAGGTCAAGACCGGCGCGAAGCTGCCGATGTTCACCTCCTGCTGCCCCGGCTGGATCCAGCACGTCGAGAACCGTCACCCGCACCTCATGCCGCAGGTGAGCACTTGCGGCAGCCCGATGGCGATGTTCGGCTCGCTCATCCGCAAGCAGTTTGCGGGCGAGAACGTCTATTCCGTGGCCATCATGCCCTGCACCGGCAAGAAGTTCGAGGCTGCGCGCCCCGAGCTTGAGAAGGACGGCGAGCGGCTCATCGACCTCGTCATCACGACGAGCGAGCTGTGCGACATGATCGAGGAGGCCGGCATCAACTTCGCCGCGCTCCCGGATGAAGAGCCCGACGCTCCGCTCGGCGACTACACCGGCGCCGGTGTCATCTTCGGCGTGACCGGCGGCGTGACCGAGGCCGTTATCCGCCGCGTGCTCGACGACGCCAGCCCGAACACCCTGCAGACGATCGCCGAGTGCGGCGTGCGCGGTCTTGAGGGCACGAAGGCGTTCAGCGTCACGGCCGGCGACCTGACCATCCGCATCGCAGTCGTCAACGGTCTGGCCAATGCCGACCGGCTCATCGCCAAGGTCGAGTCCGGCGAGGAGCAGTTTGACTTCATCGAGGTCATGGCCTGCCCGAACGGCTGCATCGGCGGCGGCGGTCAGCCCCCCGCCTGCAACAAGCGCAAGGCCGAGCGTGCCGAGGCCATCTTCAAGGCGGACGCCGCGTGCGCGCTGCGCATCCCGCAGCAGAACCCCGATCTGGCGTATGTCTACGACAATCTGCTCAAGGGCCGCGCCCACGAGCTGCTGCACATCCACTACCCGGCACACGGCGATCACGCCTGAGCCGCGGGAAAAAACAGATAGAAAACGTGCATGGAAGCGAGCTTCCATGCACGTTTTTGCTTGCGGGCGCGGAGAGGGCGTCTGCGCACCTCCGGTCGAGCGGAAAGGTAAAAAGATCTCCGGTGTCCGTAACGCCGGAAAGCCTTGCAGAGTTTCGCCGCCGGGGCGGCGAGAGCGCGTCTGCGTACCTCCGGTCGAGCGGAAAGGTGAGAAGATCTCCGGTGTCCGTAACGTCAGAAAACCCCGCGCCGGATGGCGCGGGGTTTTGCGTATTTTGGTGTTTGCTCAGGCAGAGCGGGCAACGGCGTCACTCCATTGCGTCGGAGATGAGACCGTAGCCGCCGTCCTTGCGCCGATAGACCACCGACACCGCCCCGTCGGCCGCGACATCGCGGAAGACGAAGAACGTGTGCTCGAGCAGATCCATCTGCAAAATCGCCTCCTCGACGCTCATGGGCTTGATGGGGAAGCGCTTGCGGCGCACGATCTCGAACGCGCCGGCCTCGGCCGCGTCGTCCGCGGGGAGGAAATCGGGCTGCACCTCGCGCTCAAACGCACCGTCGCGCAGCTTCTTGGCGAGGCGGGTCTTGTTCTTGCGGATCTGGCGCTCGATCGTCGCCACGGCGGAATCGACGGAGGCGTACATATCGCTCGTCGTCTCGTGGGCGCGGAAGAACGTGCCGTTGTTCTTGATCGTGATCTCGGCCGTGAAGCGGCCGCGCTCCGTGCTGAAGGTGACGTTTGCCTCGCTTTCCGTGCGGAAGAGCCGGTCGATCTTGCTGACCTTCTTCTCCGCATACGCGCGCAGGGAACCGGACGGGGCCATTTTCTTTTCGATGAACGTGAACTTCATAAAACGCCACTCCTTTCAGGTTTGCACTCCGGGTCGCCCCGGATCGTTATATACATGATAACCGATTTCGCGGCAAAAGGGAAGTGGATTCTGTGAATTTTTTCTCAATCACCGCACGATCGGCAATTTTCCGGCGGAAAGCGCGGGACTCAGCCCTTTTTCGCCTCCGCCTTGGCGAGAAACTTCTCGGCCATGATGAGGAAACGCTCGTGCGTGCCCTGACCGATCGGACCGGCATCGTCGGACGCCGTGACGCGGAACACGAGGCGGCGGCGGTCGACCTCAACGAGCTCGGCCTTGGCCGTGACGTGCATACCGACGGGGGTCGCCGCGTCGTGCGAGACGTCAAGCTTCGTGCCGACGCTGCTCTGGCCGTCCTCCAGAGCGTCTGCAATGGCGTTGCAGGCGGCATTTTCCATCAGGGCGATCATATACGGCGTTGCGAACACCGGCAGGGAGCCGGAGCCGACAGCGGCCGCGGTATTTTCAGGCGTCACGACGGTGGAAGCGGTACCGACGGCGCCAACAGAAATGGACATTGGAAATCTCTCCTTTACTACATTTGTGAGCCACCGGCGACGCCCGACGTATGTGCATTTGTCAACCGGGGGTAAGGTTAGTTTAACATGATTTTATGGGGAACGCAACAAAATTTCGCGCTGCGTGCGCGGTCGTGTTAACGTTGTGTCAGTCCTTGCAGGGCGGGCATTTGAGTGCTATAATACTTATTTGTCCGGTCGTGTTATCTGCGCCCGGGCGCGTCCCGCCGAAGCCATCGGCGGAGAACATTTGGCTTCCGCCATCGCCATTGGCGGAGCAGGGAGGAAAATCATGAAAAACACCGAAAAGACAATGGACAAGATCGTCGCCCTGTGCAAGAACCGCGGCTTTGTGTACCCCGGCTCTGAGATCTACGGCGGCCTCGCCAACTCCTGGGACTACGGCCCGCTCGGCGTGGAGCTGAAAAACAACGTCAAGCGCGCATGGTGGCAGAAGTTCGTGCAGGAAAATCCCTACAACGTCGGGCTCGACTCCGCGATCCTCATGAACCCGCAGGTCTGGGTGGCTTCCGGTCACGTGACGACGTTCAACGATCCGCTCATTGACTGCAAGTCCTGCAAGATGCGCCACCGCGCCGACAAGCTCATCGAGGGCTGGCTGGCCGAGAACCCCATGCCCGACGTGAACGTTGAGGCCATGACCAATGACGAGATGGTCGCCTTCATCCGCGCCCAGCAGATCCCCTGCCCGGGCTGCGGCAAGAGCGACTTTACCGATATCCGCAAATTCAACCTCATGTTCAAGACCCACCAGGGCGTGACCGAGGACACGGCCGCCGAGGTGTATCTGCGCCCCGAGACCGCACAGGGCATTTTCGTCAACTTCAAGAACATCCAGCGCACGACGCGCCGCAAGATCCCGTTCGGTGTCTGCCAGATCGGCAAGAGCTTCCGCAACGAGATCACGCCGGGCAACTTCATCTTCCGCATCCGCGAGTTCGAGCAGATGGAGCTGGAGTTCTTCTGCGAGCCGGACACGGATCTGGAGTGGTTTGACTACTGGCGCAGCTTCTGCCACGAGTGGCTCAAGGGTCTGCGTATGCAGGACGAGAACCTCCGCTTGCGCGACCATGAGAAGGAGGAGCTGAGCTTCTACTCCAAGGCCACGACCGACTTTGAGTATCTGTTCCCGTTCGGCTGGGGCGAGCTCTGGGGCGTCGCCGACCGCACGAACTACGACCTGAGCCAGCACCAGAAGTTCTCCGGTCAGGACATGGACTACTTCGATCAGGAGAAAAACGAGCACTACATCCCCTATGTCATCGAGCCGTCGCTCGGCGCAGACCGTGTGACGCTGGCCTTCCTGTGCGAGGCGTACGACGAGGAGGTCGTGGACGAGGCCAAGAACGACACCCGCGTCGTGATGCACTTCCACCCGGCGCTTGCGCCGTTCAAGTGCGCGGTGCTGCCGCTGTCGAAAAAGCTCTCCGAGCCTGCGACCGAGCTCTACCACCAGCTGCAGAAGCGCTTCATGTGCGACTATGACGAGGCCGGCTCGATCGGCAAGCGCTACCGCCGTCAGGACGAGATCGGCACGCCGTACTGCGTGACGTTTGACTTTGACTCGGCGGAGGACGGCTGCGTGACCGTGCGCGACCGCGACAGTATGCAGCAGGAGCGCGTCCCCATGGATCAGCTCGCCGACTACATCGCCGCGCGCATTCAGTTTTAAGCCATGCCGAGGATCGTTCCGCCGCCGGATCCGACCGAAAAGGAGGAGCCCGGCGCGCAGATCGCCCGCTGGCTCGGGCCGGTGGGCGGCGTCTTCGTGCTGCTGCTCTCGGCGCTGATGGTCGTGTATTGCTTCACGGCGGGAGCAAACCCCGTGCCGGGCTACGTCCCGCCGCACGACAGCACGTATTATGCCGGACACCTCGACGAGCTTGCGCAGGAGCTCAACACGAATTTCCTGCCCGTGCTCGATGAGACCGCACACGCTGAGGCAGACGGCGGCACCGTCACCGTGACGGCCGCGGCCAAGGAATATGTGCCCGTGCGCGGCGCGGTGCTGAAGTTTTACGATGCGGCGCTCTTTACGTTTGAGAAAGCAAATTAGAATAGAAGAAAAGGAAGAATCAACATGAAACACGGATTTATCAAGGTTGCAGCGGCTGCTCCCGAGATCCGGGTAGCAGACCCGATGTTCAATGCGGATGCCGTTATCCGCGCCATGGACGAGCACGCGCGCCTCGGCGTGAAGGTGCTCGTGTTCCCGGAGCTGACGCTCACAGGTGCGACCTGCGGCGATCTGTTTTACCAGAACACGCTGCTTGCGGGCGCGGCGGCCGCGCTCGAGAAGGTTGTTCAGGCGTCTGCGGGCAAGGACATGCTCGTGTTCGTCGGTCTGCCGGTCGCGCAGGGCGCGAAGGTGTATGACGCGGCGGCCGTCGTGTGCAACGGCGAGCTGCTCGGCGTCGTGCCGGCAAGCTGCCCGGGCGACAAGCATTTTGCGCTGCCCGGTGCGCTGCTCGACGACATCACGGTCGGCACGCTCGGCCCGGTCGATTTCCACGCGCAGCAGCTGTTCCAGCACAGCGAGGTCAGTGAGTTGACCGCCGCCGTGCTCGTCGGCGCGGACGTGACCGCGCCGGTGTCTCCGGCCGTGCGCCACGCGCTCGCCGGGGCGACCGTGCTCGTCGAGATGGCGGGCTTCCCGATGATGACGGACTCCGTCTGCCGCGTGACCACCGCCGTGCGCGCCGAGAGCGCGAAGCTGCACACCGGTGTCGTGCTCGCAGCGCCCGGCTTTGGCGAGTCGAGCACCGATGCGACGTATTCCGGTCTGTGCCTCATCGCCGAGGACGGCAAGCTGCTCGAGTGCGCCGAGGACGGCTGCACCGACGTCGTGACCGAGCTGGATGTGCAGATGCTCATCGCCGCCCGCCGCAAGGATGCCGCCTTTACCGGCGACGCCGCGTCCTACGTCGTCACCGAGTGGGGCGAGGGCGTGGAGCAGACCGTGCTCACCCGCGCGTTCGGCAAGTACCCCTACCGCCCGGACGATCCGGCGGATTACCACGCGGCTGCCAAGCGCCTGCTGCACATGCAGGCGGCGAGCCTTGTGCGCCGGATGCAGTTTGCCAACCTCAAGCACCCGGTCGTCGGCATTTCCGGCGGCGTGGACTCGACGCTCGCCGTCATCATCTGCGCTGAGGCCGTGAAGATGATGGGCCTGCCGGCCAATTATGTGAACGCCGTGACCATGCCGTGCTTCGGCACGACCGACCGCACGAAGTCCAACGCCATCATCGTGTCCGAGCAGCTCGGCGCGACCGTGCGCGTGATCGACATCGGCGAGAGCGTCATGCAGCACTTCAAGGACATCGGTCACGACCCCGAAAACCGCAACGTCGTGTACGAAAACGCGCAGGCGCGCGAGCGCACCCAGATCCTCATGGACGTGGCCAACAGCTTTGCCGACGGCGGCATCCATGTCGGCACGGAGGATATGTCCGAGTTTGCCGACGGCTGGTGCACCTACAACGGCGACCACATCTCGATGTACGATGTCAACGCCGGCTCCACCAAGACCATGGTGCAGATGGTCGTGCGCTACGTTGCCGAGACCACGGACAACGACGTGCTGTCCAAGGCGCTGCTGGACGTGCTCGACACGCCGGTCAGCCCCGAGCTGCTGCCGCCGACGCGCAACGGCGAGATCGCCCAGAAGAGCGAGGACTCCGTCGGCCCGTACAACCTCCAGGACTTCTTCCTGTACTATCTGGTCGATCACGGCTTCGCGCCCGAGAAGGTGCTGCGCCTGGCCGACATCGCCTATGGCGACGAGTTTGACCACGCGACGCTCAAAAAGTGGCTGCGCAGCTACTGCCGCCGCCTCTTCAGCCAGCAGTTCAAGCGCTCCTGCCTGCAGGACGGCCCGACGCTCAACGGCTTCAGCTTCTCGCCGCGCACCGGTTTCCTCATGCCGTCCGACGGCTCGGATGCGCTGTATCTGGCAACCGTGGATGCGCTGGAGTAAGCCCGTTATAAAAAACTGTCATGAGCGGATGTGCAAAGTTTGCATATCCGCTCTTGATTTTTTGCGCCGGATTGGGTATCATACTCGTGCGCTATATCCCGCCCGGAGCGGGAACAGCAGCTTAGGAGGTATAAAAAATGAACAACAGCAATGGTAAGACCCGGCGTCTGGCTGGGCTTGCACTCTTCACCGCCATCGTCGTCGTGCTGCAGCTGCTCGGCAGCTTCATCAAGGTCGGCCCGTTTGCCGTGTCGCTCGTGCTGATCCCGATCGTGGTCGGCGCGGCCGTTTACGGCGTGAGCGCCGGCGCCTGGCTCGGCTTCGTGTTTGGCGTCGTCGTCACGATCGCCGTCGTCACCGGCGCCGATGCAGGCGGCTACATCATGTTCAGCGCGCGTCCGGTCATGACCGTGATCGTCTGCCTGCTCAAGGGCACCGCAGCCGGTTATGTCGCGGGTCTGGTCTACCGCGCCATCAG
>OLNF01000625.1_pt1 | contig 31508 bp, 26 predicted proteins | sample 1673061 | NCBI WGS metagenome assembly OLNF01 (sample SAMEA3136751, study PRJEB25190) | human gut metagenome
GGTATGATAGGGGTCTCCAAAACCTTTGGTGGGAGTTCGATTCTCTCATCCCCTGTTTTAGTGAGTCAGAAAGTCAATGAAATCAAGGCTTTCTGGCTCTTTTATTTTATTAAAAAATGGAAGGGAACCAGATAGGTGCCTTTTTTCAAATCGAAATGAGCAAATTTGAAAATTGAGAATAAAAAGACATTGACAATCCATCTTCGATTGCCCGTGTCTTTTTTTAAAAATAAAAAATTTATGAAAGGAAATCCCCGCATTCCAAGTCTAATAGTTATAAAAATGAAAAGGGGGTATAAAAATGGATGCTTTGGTAACAGCAGCTAAAAATGGAGATAAAGAAGCGTTCGTTCAATTGATTCGGATGAATAAGCAGAGCCTGTATAAAGCAGCTTGGGTTTATCTTCAGAACGAGCAAGACATTGCAGATGCACTGCAAAATACAATCCTGTCCTGCTATGAAAATATACAGAGACTAAGAGAAGTGAAATATTTTAAAACCTGGCTGGTGCGTATTCTAATAAACGAATGTAAAGACATTCTCCGTCAAAAGAACCATGACGCAGAACTGGATAATTTTGCAGAAGGTGTACATTGTGAAGACCTGAATCTTTGCGAATGGAAGCAATTACTTTTATGTCTTGATGAAGAAAGCAGGAAAATTGTAGAACTTTATTATTTTGATGAATTTTCTATAAAGGAAATTAGTGTTCTTCTTGAAATGAACAGCAATACCGTATCAACTAAACTTTCCCGGGCAAGAGCAAAATTAAAAAGGGTGATCAGGAGGTGATGGATATGAATGAAAAAGAAATGAGAAGAATTTTAAAAGAAGAAACTGTGATACCGGATAATGTTGATAAAGCTATGGAAGATGTTCTGAAAGGAATTTTAGATTCTTCAGATGAGAGAATTAGTAACACGAATAAATTATTCGCAAAATCAGATGAAGGAAGAACGAAAAGTTCAGGGAATAAGAAAAAAATAATTCGGATTCTTCTTCCGGTGGCTGCTGTATTAGGCATTAGCACCGGTGTACTTGCTACAAAACTTGGATGGCTTCATAAAGAGCTGGAGCAACAGGGCGTTACTGGACAGGAAGCTGTCCAAATGATTGTTACAGAACCTGATTCAAATGCAGAAAATGTAGAAGATATGACTTCTTATCATATAACTCCTGAGGAGATGGATTGGAGCCAGTCCATGCTGTCTATTACAGAAGCGTATTTTGATGGCAGTAGTTTAAGCTTTTTGGGAGAGCCTTCCCAAGAGGCAAAGAACTATACGATCAGCTGCCGGGACCATGCAACAGTGAATGGAGAAGATGCACTTGCATCTTTAAATAAGATAGACGGGGAAGATCTCTACTATGGGCATATTACCCTGTATGATGATGCATTGACAGAGAAAATATTAAAAGAAGATTCCGAAGTAGATGTTACCATGACCATTCAGGCATATCCGGATTATAATGGTAAGATTTATTACACCTGGAAAGATTATGAAGCTTACGAAAAAATTTTTAAAACTGGTTCTTTTACTGATTCAGAAGGAATGCTCTCTTATGCACTGCCTGAGGAAGATGTTTACAGAGGATATACGCCTCAGACTTTTACGTTAACCCTTCCATTAAATGATGAAGTACGGGATATCATAGAAAAATACAGGAAAGAAGGAAAACTGCAGGCTGAAGATACTGGAGTAGAACCCACTGGAGTAGAACCCACTTCGGATTCCTTGGATGAGAGTACACAGGAAACAACAAGTTCAGAAAGTTCTTTAGATTCTACGGAAGTAAATGAGAAATATGATTCGGAAAAAACAGTATTACAGGTAAAGGAAAGTCATGTAACAGCTTCTTTGCCGGGAAAATCAGGAACGCTTACGATAGAGGCCGATATTATCGGAAGTATCTCCGATGTTTCGAAAGGAATCCTGGAAAAATGTAACATATCAGAGGAAGAAATCCGCTCCTGGTTTGGTGGGAAAGATGGCTGGGAAAAATCTGTGATAGATGAAATGGTCTGGGAAAATAAAGAAAAAGGACTGCAGTTATTCGTTTCAGACGGAATGATACAGTGTAATGGATTAAGTGAAAAAGACCTGGGATCTTTAGGAAAAAATACGGAAGATGAGGAATTAAATATTATAAATCAGCTGCTTTCCAGAGCTAATTTAACTGGAACTTCTGTAAGAAAATCAATCAGCGACATGGAAGTAGGATATGATTATTACGACACGGAAATTCTGCTAAATGGAGTATTGGTGGGTGGACTTTCCCAGCATTATTATCGGGGAAATACAGGTTTTGGCCCTGAACTTGAAGATTGCTATTTTAATATGCCGATCCCACTTCAAGTGAAAGAGGAAGAATCAGTTACTATGCTTCCTATGGAAGAAATTCTGAAATCAGTGGAACAATATGTAAAAGACGGGAAAATCGGTTTTTTTACAGAACAGAATGATACAGGGGAAACGGAATCAACCACGATTCCAGTTACAAAAATCTGTCTGGAATATTATATTGATGAAACTGCAGAGGGAATCGTTTACAGGCCTGTCTGGAGTTTCCGCTGCCCTTACCAGTGGAAAGATTCTCCGGACGAACAGGAATTATTTTACATAGATGGAGAAACTGGGGCATTGATTCGGGATGCGTTTGGCTGGTAGGTATAAAAAAGAACGGTGTTGTAATAACCGCGGATATGGTTTCAGTCTGGGGGATTCCATCGAAACCTGTAAGGTGATTTTCCAGTAACACTACTTGACAAAAGAAAACACAGGTAGTATGATAAACAGGAATTTTGGGGAATGAAGTTCTCCCCAGGGAAACCAAAACCGCTGATTTAAGCTGATGACTTCTACGATTGATTAATAAGTAATGTTAATTGATCGCAGAAGGTGTCAGCTTTTTTTGTGCGAAAAACAAAAAAGAAGGAGAAATATCAATGTTAACATCACTATCATTTATTTTTCTGGTAGGTCTGGCAATGGGAGCAATCTGCCAGAAACTGAAACTGCCGCGTATTATCGGAATGCTTGCAACCGGAATTGTACTGGGACCGTATGTCCTGGATCTTCTTGATCCGAGTATTCTTTCTATTTCTGCAGATCTGAGAAAAATGGCTCTGATCATCATCCTGTTAAAGGCCGGTTTATCATTGAATCTGGATGATCTAAAGAAAGTAGGCAGACCGGCAATCATGATGTCCTTTGTTCCGGCATCGTTTGAAATCATAGGTTATTTATTATTTGCACCGGCGATTCTGGGAATCACCAGAGTAGAAGCTGCGGTAATGGGATCTGTACTTGCTGCAGTATCTCCGGCAGTCGTTGTACCGAGAATGGTTCAGCTGATGGAGACGAAATACGGAACAGAGAAAGCGATTCCACAGATGATTATGGCCGGAGCATCCTGTGACGATATCTTTGTTATTGTATTGTTTACGACATTCTTAAGCATGGCACAGGGCGGCAGCGCAGACATCAAAGCATTTGCCAACATTCCGGTTTCAATCATCCTGGGAATTATTCTGGGTGCGATCGTAGGATACCTGCTGTATTTATTATTTGAGACTGCTTATGCGAAGAAACATTATGTAAGAAACAGTATGAAAGTAATCATTGTCCTTGGATTTTCTTTCCTGCTGATCGCAATTGAAGGATGGCTGGAAGGAAAAATTGCAGTATCCGGATTGCTTGCAGTTGTAAGTATGGCATGTGTTCTGAAAATGAAATGCACCGCTTTCGTGTCAAAGAGATTGTCAGAGAAATTCGGAAAACTCTGGCTTGCCGCAGAGGTAATTCTTTTTGTGCTGGTAGGGGCTGCCGTAGATATCCGTTATACACTGGACGCCGGATTAGCTGCAGTTGCTATGATTTTTATAGCATTGATCTTCAGATCTTTTGGCGTACTGCTCTGTACGGTAAAGACAGATCTTTCTGTGAAAGAACGAGTTTTCTGTGTAATTGCATATCTTCCGAAAGCAACAGTACAGGCAGCAATTGGCTCTGTTCCATTTGCAGCAGGGCTGCCGTGCGGCAAAATTGTACTTTCCGTAGCTGTTATGGCAATTATAATAACAGCTCCACTGGGGGCTTTTGGAATGGATTTTTCTTATAAAAAATTTCTGACAAGAGAGAAATAAAAGTGTAGTTAACAGAGTGCAAGATAATATAAATAGACAGGGAATAGCTATTTGACAAATGTAACAATATTTGAGATTCATCATAGTTAAAGTTATATATTAATAAAAAAGCTACTGCGCAATCTGGAATATTTTTACCGGATGTATATGCAGTAGCTTTTACTTATATAAAGCAATATATAATGTAAAATTATATTAAGGATAATATTTTACATGAAATAAGATAAATGGCAGAGTAGATGTTTTTATGGATATTAGCATAGTACCTGCAGTTTATCAATAATCTCCTGGATTTCAGCACGTGAGAAGCCTCCAAAGCTGCACAGAGAGCGAAGCGGCATGGAATCTGTCATTGCTTCTACCATTTCTTCTGAGATGGCTTCTGCGGCGGATTCAGAAGCAGTTTCGCTTCCGCCGTTCATTGCAGAGAGATATTTAGAAGTCAGCTCTTTAGCAGTTTCTTTTGTCTTAGGATGGCGGAGCAGTTCTCCAAGTGTGGTATTCATATGAACATGCATCGGAATAACCTGGCTGCTGGAGAGTTCGATGGTTTCGGAGAGACGGATATCTCTGGAAGATGCACCGATCAGGATCTCATATTTGCCGCTTGCAGCATACCAGTCATGTAATTCAGTGTTATACCATGCAAAGCTACGTTTATTCAGTTCCATAGTAACTGTCTTGGTTTCGCCAGGAGCAAGCTGGACTTTTTCGAAACCTTTCAGTTCTTTTTCAGGACGGATCGCAGAGGAAGTCATATCTTTGACATAGAGCTGAACAACTTCTTTTCCTGCAACGTTGCCTGTATTTGTCACATCTACAGAAACGGTAATAGTATCTTTTTCTGTCGGAGTTGTGTTTGAAATCTGCAGATTGCTGTATGCAAAAGTAGTATAGGAGAGTCCGTATCCAAATGGATAGGCAACTTCCATCTGCTTGGTATCATAATAACGATATCCTACAAACACACCTTCACGGTATTCTACTTTATCGCTGCCACCGAAGTTCAGATAGGATGGATTATCAGCCAGTTTCACCGGAATAGTTTCGGCAAGTTTACCGCTTGGGTTTACAACACCATAGAGGATATTTGCAACAGCAGCACCACCTGCCTGTCCTCCAAGGTAAGCTTCCAGAATACCTTTCACATCGTTGATCCATGGCATTTCTACAGGAGAACCATTGTGAAGAACGATCACTGCATTTGGCTGAACTTCCAGAATTTCAGCGATAAGACGGTTCTGGCATTCAGGCAGCCCCATATGGGAACGGTCATATCCCTCAGATTCAAAACTGTCCGGAAGTCCGGCGAAGATTACAACTTTGTCAGCTTCTTTTGTTGCCTGAATTGCTTCAGCGGCAAGATTTTCATCATAGAAATCTTTATCAGCAGGGAAACCTTCTGCGTAAGTAACCTGTGCATCTGCAGGAACAGACTCCAGTGCATTGGTTACTTTGAAGCAGTTGATATGAGAACTTCCGCCGCCCTGGAAACGAGGCTTCTTGGCAAAACCACCGATAAAAGCAACCTTTTCAGAAGTTTTCAGAGGAAGGACCTGGTCTGCATTTTTCAGAAGGACCATAGATTCTTCTGCGATGCGGCGTGCTTCTTCATGGTCTTTTTCCATAGTAAAATCCTGTGGTGCGCGGTGGTCTGCATATTTGAAGATAATGTTCAGGATACGTTCTACAGCCTGATCCAGAACTTCTTCTTTCAGAATGCCTTTTTTTACAGCTTCCACGATCAGAGCATCATTTGTTCCATTGGAACCTGGCATTTCCAGTTCCAGCCCGGCTTCCAGACCTTTCACACGGTCATTGACGGCACCCCAGTCAGACATTACATAACCTTCAAATCCCCAGTCATTACGGAGAACGTCTGTGAGAAGCCATTTGTTTTCAGAAGCAAAAGTGCCGTTGATTTGATTGTAAGAGCACATAAATGTATATGGCTGAGCTTTCTTTACCGCAGTTTCAAATGCAGGGAAATAGATCTCGCGGAGAGTTCTTTCATCTGCTTCAGAGGAATTGCTCATGCGGTGATATTCCTGATTATTAGCTGCGAAATGCTTGATGGAAGTTCCAACATGTTGGGACTGTACGCCATTGATAAATGCAGCTGCGATTTCACCTGCAAGATATGGGTCTTCTGAATAATATTCAAAGTTTCTTCCGCAAAGTGGGGAACGTTTGATATTAACAGCCGGTCCTAAGATGACAGATACGTCATTTGCCTGAGCCTCTTTACCGATCGTTTCACCCATAGATTCCATTAATTCACGGTCAAAAGAGCAGGCGCTTAAAGCAGCAGGAGGGAAGCAGACAGCCTTGATACTGTCGTTCATTCCAAGATGATCGCCTTTATCATCCTGCTTACGCAGCCCATGAGGGCCATCACTTACCATAACTTCCGGGATTCCAAGTCTTTCCACACTCTTCAGATGCCAGAAATCAAGACCTGAGCACATGCCAGCCTTCTCTTCAAGAGTCATCTGGCTGACAATTTTCTTTAAATCATGTTCCATAATAAAGACCTCCATAAGATTTTATATAAAATTATTTTTTACTGATTTTATCAGGACAGATAAGTCTTTTGCTTTGCCTGCGATTTGTCTGTCCTTTCTATACTGGACTATATCACCTGAAAATGATAAAATATAGTAAAATGTTGCTATAAATAACATAATTTTGTTGTAAAGGGATTTGCCATGAAGAATATTAATAACCATCATGAAGAAAAAATTGCAGAAAACAGAAGCAGGGATACTTTATTTGAGAGACGGGAGAATCTTCAGAGACATGCATCCTATGCCAGCGAGCGTCTGCAGTACGATGCGATTAAAAATGGCCAGACGGACAGAGTTTTGTTAATTTTTCAAAAAACACCAGATGGAACACCTGGAGTTCTGTCCAGAAATGAACTGCGAAACAGCAAGAACATGTTTATCGCAGGAATTACGCTGTTTACAAGAGCTGCAATAGAGGGAGGAGTGCCGGAAGAAACGGCCTATGCATTAAGTGATGGTTATATCCAGACTGTGGAAGAATGTACAAATAAGTATTCAATAGAAAAATTATCGCAAAAAGCAGCAATGCGATTTGCAGAAGAAGTACAAAAACATGGGATGCGAAATTACAGCAGAACGATAGAAGCGGCAGTAAAATATATCCATCTTCATCTGCATGCCCCTATCACATTGGAAGAAACAGCAGAAGCAGCAGGAATCAGCCCAAGTTACCTTTCCAGATTGTTTAAACAAGAAACAGGAATGTTCTTTGTTGATTATATTCAGAAAGAACGGATAGAAGCTGCCTGCAATATGTTGACTTATTCAGATTACACAGCAGCACAGATCAGTGAATATCTTTGCTTTTCTACACAGAGTTATTTTATAAAGATTTTTAAGAAATATACAGGTACTACACCTGCGAAATATAAAAAATATAAAGTCCAGGACTGGAAATAATAATGATATTTCCGGCATGGACATACAGTAAAAAACTACGAAAAAGGACCGTTGCAGATTAAGGCAATGGTTCTTTTTCACGTTTATGATATATAAAATTCCCCTTAAATATTTCAATTATAGAATGATATGAAAAGCCCTTCAGCCATATGACTTTTTGTAGAATAGTTTCAGCAAACGATAAGGAACTACAATATGAAAAGATTTTATTGAAAGCACAGAATAGAAAATTCAGTATAAAAAATATATAAAATATTTATATGTTTTTATAAAAATTTACATAAATATTTATATAAATATTTTATGGACAAAAGTGCTACGGTTTAAAAACAGCCGCTTTTTATATACAATATATACAAATGACGGAAATAAAAACCATACTAAATAAACAAAATACAAAACAAAATCGAAACAATATAAATAATTATGTTGAAATATTTATATAACTGTTTATAATTTGAATCATCAAAAACGAAGAAAAATTATCAAGAAACGAACGGAGGTAATTTTATGAAAGGCTTAAAAAGTTTCAGAAAAATTTTGGCAGTGGCAGCAGCTTCGGCGATGGTAATAGGTATAACATCATCGGCATGTATGGCGCAGGATGAAGCTGACGCAGAAGTATTAAAAGGCGGCGGGTCCAATATTGTATATGTGATCACTCCATCTGTATCTAACCCGGCATTCAAAACAGAAGCTGATGCAGCAGAAACAAAAGCGAAGGAGCTTGGATATGAGGTAAAGACAGCATCTCATGACGATGACCCTACGAAACAGACAGAACTCTTTGACAGCGCTATTGCAGATAAGGCAGCTGCGATCATCTGTGACAACGCAGGTGCAGATGCAACGGTAGAGGCAGTAAAGAAAGCAAGAGATGCAGGAATCCCGACATTCCTGATTGACCGTGAGATCAACGAAACAGGCGTTGCAATTTCTCAGATCGTTGCAAACAACTACCAGGGAGCAAAGGATATTGCTGAGAAGTTTGTTGAAGTAATGGGAGAGAAAGGAAATTATGTAGAACTTCTGGGAAAAGAATCCGACACAAACGCAGGCGTTCGTTCCAGTGCTTTCCATGAAGTGATCGACCAGTATCCGGACATGAAAATGGTAGGTCAGCAGACAGCAAACTGGGAGAAAACGGAAGCCTATGACAAGATGGAATCTATGCTTCAGGCAAACCCGGACATCCAGGGCGTGATCTGCGGTAACGATACTATGGTAGAAGGAGTCTGTGCAGCACTCCAGGCAGCTGGAAAAAATATTCCGGTTATCGGAGTGGATGGTTCCGATGAAGTAGCAGCTCTGATCAGATCCGGACAGGCAACAGGAACAGCACTGCAGCAGTTTGCACTGATGTCTGAGAAAGCAGTTGAGCAGGCAGATAAATATCTGAAAGAGGGCTCCACAGGAATGGATGAGAAACAGCTTGTTGACTGTATCGCCATTACAAAGGACAACGTAGATAAATTATCAGCATTTGTATATACAGAATAAAGGAGAAACATTATGAAAAAGCGTGTTTTAGCAGTGACTCTGGCTCTGACAGTTGCGGCGTCTATGATGACAGGATGCGGTGTAGTAAAAGTGATCAAGATCGGAGAAGAAGGAAAATATACAGGAGAAGTTGCCTTTGATGCAGATTCTAATGTAGCAGAATTCTGGGAAAGCAAAGCAGTTCCTGAACTGAATAAGAAAGCAGTAGATTTAAAAGACCTTCTGACAGAAGCAAACGGAGATCTGAAATCTCTTGGAGAAAAATACGGTAAATTTACAATGGTAGATTCCGGACAGTTAAATTACGTAGTAAAAGGAACCGGAACAGTAGAAAAAGTAGATACAGAGTCCCGTGCAGGATATATCCTGGTGAAACTGGACGGATATGACGGAAATGAGGTAATTAAGATTCAGGTAGGACCTGTTTACAAAGGATCTTCTATCCGAGATTCACTGGACTTTATCAAATATGGCGATTACAAGAACCAGGAAGAATGGGCAGCAGTTTCCAGAAGTATTAATGAGCGAATTGATGCAAATGTGGTACAGCCGGCAGATCCGTCCTCTCTTGAAGGAAAGAAGATTACATTTACCGGAGCATTTACAGTATCCACAGAGAATACAGATGTGCTGATCACTCCAATTTCACTGGAAGCAGAATAAGAAATTCAGGGAACCTAAAAGGAGACATTAATTATGGGCGAAACATATAGATGCAAAGAGAATGTATTTCTCCACGCAGAGAAGATAAGTAAGATCTACCCCGGCACCAAGGCCCTGGATCAGGTATCTTTTGACCTGCTGAAAGGAAAGGTAAATGTTCTGATCGGTGAGAACGGTGCAGGTAAATCTACACTGATGAAAATGATCGCAGGAATCGAACATCCGGATGAAGGAAAGATGTATATCGGTGATCAGGAAGTCTTTTTCAAAAATACTACAGATGCCAGAAAACATGGAATTGGAATCATCCACCAGGAACTGAGTCTTTTCCCAAATATGAATGTATATCAGAACATTTATATGAACAAGGAAAAAACAAAAGGACGCATGGTCCTTAATGATAAGGAACACATGGAAGGTGCCAGAAAAGTTCTGGAAAGACTGGAGCATCCCCTTGATCTCAATGCAAAAGTAGGTGAACTTCGAGTAGGACAGCAGCAGATGATCGAAATTGCCAGAAACCTGGTTGAAGATAATCTGAAAGTGCTGATCATGGATGAGCCGACATCCTCTCTGAGCCAGCAGGAGGTACAGGTGCTGTTTAAGATTATGAGAGAACTGACAGCGCAGGGAATTTCCATTGTTTATATTTCTCATCGTTTGGAAGAAATCATGGAGATTGGAGATCATATTACGATCCTGCGAGATGGAAAATATGTCACAGATGCAGATGTAAAAGACATTGATGTTCCGTGGATCGTACATCAGATGACCGGTGGAGCAAAAGATTATCCGAAAAGAAACAGAACAGTAGACTGGCACAAAGTTCCAAATGTGCTTGAGGTTAAGAATCTCTGTTTGCCGAAACCAGGTGGTGGATATCTGGTAGACCATTTGAATTTCGAACTGAAACAGGGAGAGGTCCTGGGAATCTACGGACTGATGGGTGCAGGACGAAGCGAAGTATTTGAATGCCTGATGGGACTTCATCCGGAACATACAGGCGAGGTTTATCTGGAAGGAAAGAAACTGGAGATCAAATCCATTTCCCAGCAGATCGACCGTGGATTTGCCCTGATTCCTGAGGACAGACAGGCACAGGGACTGATCCAGACACTGGATATTGAAAAGAACTGCTCTCTTTCCGCAATGAAGCGATATAAGAAAGGTCCGTTCCTTGACAGCGGCCTTGAAGGTAAGAAGGTAGATGAACAGATTAAAGATATCCAGATTAAAGTGGCAGACAAACATCTTCCAATCCTGTCATTGTCCGGTGGTAATCAGCAGAAAGTTGTAATCGGAAAAGGTCTGCTGACAGAACCGAAGATTCTTCTGATGGATGAGCCAAGCCGAGGAATCGATATCGGAGCTAAGACAGAGGTTTTTGAAATCATTAATAAATATGCCCAGCAGGGACTTTCTATCATTGTGATTTCTTCTGAACTTCAGGAGATCGTAGCAATCTCAGACAGAATCCTGGTATTGTCAAACGGTCTGAAAACAGGAGAATTTATGGGTGATGAGATCCAGCAGGATACACTGGTGCTGGCTTCTTACAAGGGCCATCATAAAGATGAGAAAAAGGAGAGTTAAATTATGGCAGCGAAAAATACTTCACAGAATAATAAAATGATGATGACCCTTTTAAAAGGACGTACATTCATCGTACTGATCATTTTGATGATTTTCTTTGGAATTACAGCAGATAACTTCTTAAGTGCAGGAGCGCTCCTTACAGTAGCCAAGCATGTGGCACTTTACGGAATCCTTGCCATTGGTATGACATATGTAATCATAACAGGAGGTATTGACCTGTCTGTAGGTTCTATCGCAGGATTTGCAGGAATGATCGCCGGCGGCCTGATCCAGGAAGGTCTTACTCTGAAACCGTTTGGTGTAACCTTATATTTCAGCGTACCGGTAATCGTGATCATCACAGCAATCCTTGGTGCTTTAATGGGTACACTTAACGGTGTGATCATTACCAAGTTTAAAGTGGCTCCGTTTATCGCTACACTTGGTACCATGTACATCTGGAGAGGTTTTGCAAATATCCGCTCCAATGGTGCAACATTCTCAAACCTTGCAGGAAGTGAAGGTCTTGGAAACACAGGATTCGAAGTATTTGGCCGTAACCTTGGCGGAACAGCAATCCCATGTGGTGTACTGATTCTTGCAATAATCGCAGTGATCGCAGGTGTGATCCTGAAGAAAACACCGTTTGGATGGCATGTACTTTCCATTGGCGGTAATGAAAAAGCTGCAAAACTTTCCGGTGTAAAAGTAGATAAAGTAAAAATCTGGGTTTATGCTTTCTCAGGTTTCTGCTCCGCAATCGTAGGTATCATTGCAACTTCCCAGCTTGTATCTGCAACACCTAAGACCGGTGAGTCCTGGGAAATGAATGCTATCGCAGCTTCCGTACTTGGCGGAACTTCTATGGCAGGTGGTGTTGGAAGCATTGGCGGTACTATTATCGGTGCATTTGTAATCGGTGTGATCAATGATGGTATGACTATGTGCGGTGTTACAGAGTTCTGGCAGAAAGTTATCAGAGGTCTTGTGATCATTATTGCAGTAATCATTGACCAGGTACAGAGAAACCTGCAGGCGAAAATGGCACTTCAGGCACGTAATGAAAATAAATAATATATGAAATAATACTGGTATCATATAGATGCTGGTATTAGATATAATATTTCTCCAAATTTATAAGAGAGACTGTCGCAAAAGCAAGTTACTGATGCGATGGTCTCTTTTTAGTTGACGAAATCTTTATAAAAGTTTAAAATGTTTAAATATAAGGATATAAAATTTAAAGAATAAAATTATTAATAAGAAAATAAACGGAAAGTTAACTGTATAAATGGAGGATTTTTAATATGGGTGTAAAAATGGTAGATGTTGCCAGATATCTGGGCGTATCCAAGGCAACGGTTTCCCTGGCAGTAAACGGCAAGCCGGGTGTGAACGAGGAAACCCGCAGAAAAGTTCTGGAATGTATGGAAATGCTGGAGAAAAACGGCAATAAACTGCCGCAGATGCAGCCGGAACACAGAGCTGGTTCTGCAGACAGAATGATCAAAGTAGTGATCATGAATCACAGAAAGAAAGTAGTGTGTGACCCGGAACTGGACTTATGGTCTGAGGTGCTGACTACCTTTGATGCACAGGCAAGAAAGATGCATTACATATACGGTCTGACCTATATGAACGACACAGAAGAAGAAATCAGTGCGGTAATTGCAGAGTGCAATATGCCTCTGATCGCAGGGGTGATCTTATTTGGAACAGAGATGGCAGGAGACGATTTTAAGATTCTGGACAGGATCAACAAACCTATTGTCATCTACGACTGCGAAATGCCGGAAGGCAAATACAGCAGCGTATGTATCGACAATGCAGGAGCAGTACAAGAGGCTCTGAGACTCCTTGAGAAAGCAGGAGCCACAGATATCAAATATCTGGGAACAGGTAAGGAAATCTACAATTTCCGCAAAAGAAGAGATGCGTTTAGAAATGCCCTGATCGCAAACGACCATATGCCTACCAGAAGTGATATTGTAGAACTTGGAAATACCATTCCTGAGATTACAGACCATATGTCAGAATGGATGGACAGTCATGCTTTGCCGGAGGCATTTATCTTTGAAAATTATCAGATCTCCATTGGCGTACTGACTGCGTTGCGCAGACGTGGAGTACGGGCCCCGGAAGATGTGAAACTGGTAGGGATTGATGAGATTCCGGAATATATTATGGCAGACATTCCGCTGACCCAGATTAAGATTCCTCATGCGGATCGTGCGGTTATGGCAATGGAACTTTTGGACATCGAGATCCGAAATCCACAGATGGCAAAAATTAAAATTTATGCGCAGCCGACAGTGATTTATAAGAAAAGTATGTAAAACGAAGATCGGAAAAATCAGAATTTAAACTTTTTTGTTTAAAACTGGCACAGTTTTATGATTGAAATGTGCAAAAATGACATGCCTGCTTTATTTAAAACGTAGAAAAGGTTAAAAAAAGTTTAAATATAGTTGAAAAATATAAACTAAACAGTTAAAATATAATCATAAAAAATAAACGTTTTAAACCTATAATGTACGGAGGTAGAGCAATGAAAACAAATCAGAACTCATATGAAGGCGAAAATCGTTCCTTACATATGAAAGAGCATATCGGTTACGGCATGGGCGATTTTGCCAACAACATGATGTATACACCGGTCAATTCCTTTTTCACTTATTTCCTGACAAACATCGCAGGCCTGGGGGCCGGTGTAGTTGGAACAATCCTGCTGATCTCCCGTTTGCTGGACGGTGTCAGTGACCTGATCGTCGGATCTTTTATGGAGAAGATTCACAGTAAACACGGAAAAGCACGTCCATGGCTTCTCTGGTGTGGCAATTTCTTTCATTGGTTATGCAATGGTATTATTTAACCCTACAAGCTACGCAGTACTTTACACAGCGGCAGTGATCAAAGGTATTGGAAATGCAGCACTTTCCGGAGTTATGTATGGAATGCTTGCAGATACTGTTGAGTACAATGACTGGCACAGCGGAATCCGTGCAGAGGGTCTTGTATTCAGTGCAAACTCCATCGGACAGAAAGTTGGTTCTGGTATTGGTTCCGCAGTTCTTGGATGGGTTCTGGCAGCATTTGGATTCGTAAGCTCATCCGCAGCACAGCCTGCATCAGCTATTAGCGGAATCAGAGTGATCTTTCTCTATGTTCCACTTGTAGTATTTGCAGTAATGTTCGTAATTCTTCTGTTCTATAAACTGGACAAAGAATATGGTACAATCGTAGAAGAACTGGAAAAAAGAGTAAAATAATAAAAAGGCAACAAAAAATCAGGCTCCTGCTTCAACTGCCGTCAAAAGCAACTGGCAGTGAGCCTGAATGTAGTTAGACAGATAAAAGCATCTGCTTTACGAAGCGATTTGGTTAAAGTAAAGAAATAAATAATATAATAGGGTGAAAGTCAGAAAGGAAAAGAATAATAATGGGTAGCATTCTTGTTGAAAAATATAAAATTTTTGAAGCGGAACTGACTGGTACAGAAACAGGAAATCCATTTAAAGATGTAGAAGTAACAGCAGATTTCAGCAACGGAACAGAGAAACTGACGGTCAAAGGATTCTATAAAGAAAACGGAAAGTATGCTGTCCGTTTCATGCCACAGACAGAAGGCACATGGTCTTATACAGTACACAGCAATGACACTCAGCTGGACGGTGCAGCAGGAGAATTTACCTGTACATCGGCGCAGGAAGGAAATCATGGCCGTGTATGCCTGAAGAAAGATGTGCTTCCGAAAAAAGAGGTAAACTTCTACGAAACAGAAGATGAGTTCCAGTTTACATACGAAGATGGTACACGATTCCAGCCTTTTGGAACTACCTGCTATGCATGGATCAACCAGTCAGAAGAGGTGCAGGAGCAGACATTAAAAACTCTGGCAGAAGCACCGTTTAACAAAATCAGAATGTGCATCTTCCCGAAATTCTACACTTACAATACAACAGATCCGGAGAGATATGCATTCCACGGAAATGCCACAGACGGATTTGATCTGGAGCATTTTGACAATGTATTCTTCGAAAATCTGGAAAAAAGAATCAGTCAGCTTGATGATCTGGGAATTGAAGCAGATATTATCCTACTTCATCCATATGACCGCTGGGGCTTCAGTAAAATGACAAAGGAGCAGGATATTTTCTACCTGACTTATGTGGTAAGACGACTGAGCCATTTCAAGAATGTATGGTGGTCTCTGGCAAATGAATACGATCTGATGCCATGGAAACCGGTACAGGACTGGGAAACTTATGCAAAAGTTGTTATGGAAAATGATCCTTACGGACATCTTCGTTCTATCCACAACTGCATTTCGTTATATGACCATAACAGACCATGGATCACTCATGTAAGCGTGCAGCGTGTGGATGTATACAAGACAGCAGAGATGGTCACAGACTGGAGAAACCAGTACAGAAAACCGGTTATTGTAGATGAAGTCGGCTATGAAGGTGACATGGATTTTGGATGGGGAAATCTTACAGGCGAAGAAGAAACCAGAAGATTCTGGGAAGGATGCATGCGTGGCGGATACCTTTCTCATGGAGAGACATTTGTAGAAAAAGGTGATCAGATCTGGTGGTCCCACGGCGGAAAACTTTACGGAGAGAGTGTCTCCAGAATCGGTTTTCTGAAAGATATTCTGGCAGAAGTACCGGAAGATGCAGAGCCTCTGAAACTTACACTGGAGAACCATGAAGCAAACTGGGATTCTGTATGCCTCCATGACGGTGATGGATTCTTCCTGTACTATTATGGATTCTCCCGCCCGATGTACAGAAACTATGAACTTCCGGAAGGAAAAAAATATAAACTGGAACTGATTGATACCTGGAACATGACAGTAGAGGAACTTCCGGAAACATATGAAGGAAAAATTCGTATTCGCATGGGCGCGCGCCAGTATATGGCAGTCAGAATGAAAGAGATAAAATAATCAGCATTTTCTGCTTACGAACAAAAAATAGAAGCTGTTGCAAAATAGATGGAAATCTGTGGAGCAGCGGCTTTTTTGTATTATGAAATTGCTATAAAAATAGAAGTTGTATTAGCTGTAATTAAGCCTTATACTTAAGCTATCTTCAAAATACAAAAGTACAGAAATGAGCTCTGATTATATTATATCAGACTTTTTTCTTCGAATTAAAAGGAGTAATCCTATGCAGACATCCAAAGATTATTTGCACATTTTTCTTGATATGGGTGATGCGCTGTTAAGCAGCGGCGCGGAGATTTTTCGCGTGGAGGATACGTTAAACCGAATGGGCTATGCTTGTGGTGCTATGCAGATGAATGTTTTTGTGATCACGTCCAGTATTGTTATTACCATGGAATTTCCAGGAGAAGGAGCACGGACACAGACCCGCCGGATCAGGGAGAGCGGTGGAAATGATTTTACTAAACTTGAGCAACTGAATGACTTGAGTCGTCGTTTTTGTAATCATCCTGTCCCTGCGGCAGAGCTTCGAAAGGAATTTGATAAAATTAACATAAACGAAACGAAATCTTTCTGGAAACTTCTTGGAAGCCTTCTGGCAGCATGTAGTTTTGCTCTTTTTTATGGTGGAAGTATTCCAGATGCTGTTGCAGCAGGAGCTGGCGCTGTTCTGATCTGGGGATTACAGCAATATCTTCGCCCGGTGTGCATGAATGAAGTGACTTTTCAGTTTACCGCGTCTTTTCTTACAGGCTGTGCGATCTGTGGATTAACCTTGCTGTGCCCATTCCTTCATATGGACAAGATTATGATCGGTGACATTATGCTTTTAATTCCAGGGCTGATGTCAACAAATGCAATCCGGGATGTGCTTATTGGTGACACACTCTCCGGAATTATCCGCTTGATCGCTGCTTTGCTCCTTGCTGCGGCACTGGCACTTGGGTTTATGGGAGCAATTATTTTATTTGGGAGGCTGGGACTTTGATCGCAACAACCATTATACAATTGATTACCGGATCCATCGGCTCTGTGGGATTTGGAATTCTTTTTCATATGAAAAAGAAATATTTGCCTTTGGCGGCAATTGGTGGTTTTCTTAGCTGGCTGGTGTTCCTTTTGGGAAAAGAATTCTGGGAAAATGTTTTTCTCCCGGCGCTGCTGGCTGGCTTTGCTACAGATGTGTATGCGGAAATTCTTGCGAGAATCTGTAAAGAAACATCTACTTCCTTTTTTGTCACTTCTGTAATTCCTCTGATTCCCGGAAGTACTCTTTATTATTGCATGAACAGTATTGTGGAAGGAAATACTGTTCGGGCGTTGGAATATGGACGGGATACCTTTCTTTTTGCGTTTGGGATTGCGGCAGGAATGAGTATTGCGTGGTCCATTTGCTATTTTCTGAGAAGTGTGAGGAAAAAACAGAATTGATTTGGCGAAAATCTGTGTGAACGATGGATAAGAAAATTCATATATGAACAAGTATAAAAAATATTTGTACTTTTGTTTAAACCATGATATAGTAAATTTAACCGGCAGGCTGTTGTTACGGCCTGCCGATTGTGGTAATTTCGAAAAATAGCCTGACTGTAAAAGACAGGAATAAAAATGTCAGGAGAAGATATTATGAAGATAAGTATTCGTGATTTAAGCCGAATGACCGGTTTTTCCCCGGCTACGATTTCAAATGCCTTGAATCATAAAAAAGGGGTAAACAAAGAAACAGCAGAAGAGATTTTCAGAATCGCCAGAGAAACCGGCTATTTAAGCGCCAATGCGGTGACAAAAATTAAACTGTTGATTTTTAAGAAAAATGGAAAGATCATAGAGGATACACCTTTCTTTCAAAGCCTGATCGAAGGGTTTGAAGAGGAATGCCACAGACTTGGCTACGAGATGGTAATCTGCCGTGCAGACCAGCGTGATCCGGATTATCTGAATCAGGTAAAGAGTCTGCTGAACGAACAGGGAGCAGGAGTGGTAGTTCTAGCTACAGAGATGATGGATGACAGTGACCTGGCACCGTACAAAGATGCGGGATGCCCGCTGGTAATCCTGGATCACTGGTCAGAATCCATGGAATTTAACGCCGTGTTGATCAACAATGCAGATGCAGCAAGAATGATCACAGAGCATCTGCTGGATAATGGACATACAGAAGTGGGATATTTAAGAGGTTCTTTCAGGATCAAAGGTTTCCGCTCACGTTTTGTGGGATTTCAGACAGCACTGCGTAAACATAAATTACCATATAAAGATGAATATACAGTCACAGTGGGAACTTCATCAAACGGGGCTTATCAGGATATGATGGATTATCTGAAAAAGAACCCGAAACTTCCGACTGCATATTTTGCGGATAATGATATGATCGCACTTGGAGTCATGAAAGCCTTACGTGAAATGGGATACCGCGTTCCAGAGGATATTTCAATCGTAGGATTTGATGATCTGCCGTTCAGCGAGATATCCACACCGCCATTGACAACCCTGCGGGTTCCGAACCGTGAGATGGGAAAAATGGCAGTGCGCCGTGTGTCTGAACTGATCGAGGGAATTGCGTCAGACGCAGTGATCAAAATTCAGGTATGCCCGAAGATTGTGTATAGAAACACTGTAAAAAATATTTCAAGACAATAGCATAAAAGCTGGAGCATCTTTGCGTGTAAATTTTAAGATAGTAAACTTGCTCGAATAGAGAAGATGATCTGATTAATATATCCAGAATAATAATAGAAGCTGATATAGGTAAGAAACCTGTATTGGCTTCTTTTTTTATTACAATATTCTGTACTTTAACCAAATCAAGTAAGTTCCATGTTTCAATTGCGAAAAAGCAATAAGCAGTGGGTGAGGACTTGCTTGTATCAGGAAGAGTGCAAGCTCTTTCTAATAAACTGCGGAGCAGTTATTTGGTGTAGAGCCACGTAGCGAAGCGGATTGCGAATATCCGCTTGACAATTAGGAAGGGAAGAGATTGACCTGCGGTTTTGTATATATGTGATATAAGATTTATATGATTGTTTATATTATAAAATATAAATGTTTATATAAACATTTATACGAATGCATACTGAGAAATTGAGAAAATCATGAAAAATATGTAATAATAGCACAAAAACATATACTGTAATTTGGATATAATAAATAATTTTATAAATAAAATTAAAAATAATATTGAATAATAATGTAAACTGTTTATAATAATGTTTATAAAAAATAAACCTGTTTTTTACAAGAGTAGGCAATGACAAAGTAGCAAAATATAAACGATTACATGAAATGATCAAGGAGGAATTTACAATGGATCACATTAAATTAGGATACGCTCCGACCCGAAGAAGTATTTTCAGTGCTCCGGATGCAGTTAAGTACAGAGGACTCACAGCAGACCGCCTGAGAGAACTTGGAATTGATTTTGTAGACATCACAGACATTAATGCTGAAGGACTTCTCTACAATGATGAAGACATGAAGAAAATCGCAGAGAAATTTAAAGCAGAAAAGATTGACGGATTATTCCTTCCGCATTGCAACTTTGGTACAGAATATGAATGTGCCCGTCTTGCAAAAGAGCTGAACGTACCTGTTCTTCTCTGGGGACCTCTGGATGAGAGACCTGAGCCGGACGGAACAAGACTTCGTGATACACAGTGCGGACTTTTCGCAACAGGAAAGGTTCTCAGAAGATTCCGTATCCCGTTTACATACATGACCAACTGCCGTTTAAACGATCCGGTATTTGAAAGAGGAATCCGTGATTTCATGGCAGTATGTAATGTAGTAAAGAAATTCAAAAACATGAGAATCCTTCAGATCTCCACAAGACCGTTTGACTTCTGGACAACCATGTGCAACGAGGGAGAACTTCTTGAGAAATTCAACATCCAGCTTTCCCCGATCCCGATGCCGGAACTTACAGATGAAGTAAAGAAAGTAAAAGCAGAGAAAACAGAAGTTGAAAAAGTAATCGAATACTGCCGTACAAACATGATCGTTGAGATCAAAGACGAAGAACTGGAAAACGTAGCAGCTCTGAAAGTTGCCATGAAGAACCTGATCACCAAATACGGATGTCAGGCAGGTGCAATTCAGTGCTGGAATCAGCTTCAGTCCGAACTGGGAGTTATGCCGTGTGCAGCAAACGCTCTCTTAAATGAAGAAGGAATCCCGGTAGTCTGTGAGACAGATATCCACGGCGCTATCACAGCTCTGATGGTAGAAGCAGCAGGAATGGGAGAGACCAGAAGTTTCTTTGCAGACTGGACCATCCGTCATCCTGACAATGCAAACGGCGAACTTTTACAGCACTGCGGACCATGGCCAATCTCCGTTGCAAGAGAAACACCAAAGATCACTTATCCGCTGGCATTCGATTATCCGGGCGCTATCACAGCAGAAGCAAAACATGGTGATGTAACACTGGCACGTTTTGACGGCGATAACGGAGAATATTCTCTGCTTCTTGGCAACGCAAAAGGAATCGACGGACCAAAAGGAATGGGAACTTACCTCTGGGTTGAAGTTGATAACATCAAACGTTTGGAAGCAAAAATCGTTGAGGGACCATACATCCACCATTGCGTAGGTATTCACAAAGATGTTGTTCCGGTACTTTATGAAGCATGTAAATACATTGGAATCCAGCCGGATCTTTACGACCCGATTGAAGAAGATGTCAAAGCATATTTGAGAGGAGAATGAGAATAATGGAAAACCTGACAGCTTTAGCTTATGATCTGAGGAAAGATGTCATCAATATGATCTGCGCAGGAAAAGCAGGACATATCGGTGGTGACATGAGTGTAATGGATACTCTGGTAACTTTATATTTCAGCCAGATGAACATCAGCCCTGAGAATATGGACGATCCGGACCGTGACCTTTTTGTAATGAGTAAAGGACATTCCGTAGAAGCATTATATGCAGTTCTTGCAAAGAAAGGATTTTTCTCAATTGATGAAGTCATCGAGAAATTCAGCAAATTCGGATCTAAATTTATCGGACATCCGAACAACAAACTTCCTGGAATCGAAATGAATTCCGGTTCCCTTGGACATGGACTTCCGGTCTGCGTAGGTATGGCACTTGCTGGAAAAATGAACCACAAAAACTACAGAGTTTACACAGTTATGGGTGACGGCGAATTAGCAGAAGGTTCCGTATGGGAAGGTGCAATGTCCGCAAGCCAGTATAAATTGGACAACCTCTGCGCAGTTGTAGACAGAAACCGTCTCCAGATTTCCGGAACAACCGAAGAAGTGATGCATCAGGATGATGTAGCTGAGAGATTCAGAAGCTTCGGATGGAACGTCATCGATGTAAAAGACGGAAACAGCATCGAACAGCTTAATGCAGCATTTGAAGAAGCAAAGACAGTGAAGGGAAAACCAACCCTTCTGGTTGCAAATACCGTTAAAGGCTGTGGTTCCTCTGTAATGGAAAACAAAGCAGCATGGCATCACCATGTACCAAACGATGAAGAATATGCACAGATTATGAAAGATTTAGACGCCAGAAAGGAGGCTGCTCTCCATGAGTAAAATTGCAAATAAACAGATGATCTGCCAGGTCCTGATGGATGCGGCAAAAACAGATAAAGATATCGTAGCACTCTGCAGTGATTCCAGAGGAAGTGGTTCTTTCACACCTTTTGCAGAAACTTATCCGGAACAGTTCGTAGAGATCGGAATCGCAGAACAGGATCTGGTAAGTGTATCTGCAGGTCTTGCAAAATGTGGCAAGAAATCCTATGCAGTATCACCGGCATGCTTCCTTTCAACAAGAAGCTATGAGCAGGCAAAAATTGATGTAGCATATTCCAACACAAATGTAAAACTGATAGGAATCAGTGGCGGTGTCAGCTATGGCGCGCTGGGAATGAGTCATCATTCCGCACAGGATATTGCAGCAATGGCAGCTATCCCGAATATGAGAGTTTATATTCCAAGCGATCATTTACAGACAGAGAAACTGACAGAGGCATTATTAAAAGATGAAAAACCTGCATACATCCGTGTAGGCCGTAACGCCGTAGATTCTGTATATGAAGAAGGTAACGTACCTTTTGAAATGGACAAAGCAACATTTGTATGCGAAGGAACAGACGTAGCCATCATCGCATGCGGCGAAATGGTAAAACCTGCAAAAGATGCAGCAGCAATCCTAAAAGAGCAGGGAATCAGCGCAACAGTTGTAGATATGTACTGTGTAAAACCTCTTGATAAAGCAGCAGTTGTAAAAGCAGCAGAGAATGCAAAAGCAGTTCTTACAGTAGAAGAACACGCTCCGTTCGGCGGCCTTGGCTCCATGGTGAGCCAGGTAGTCGGCAGCGAATGCCCTCGTAAAGTCGTAAATATGAGCCTTCCGGATGCTCCGGTTATCACAGGTACATCCCAGGAAGTATTCGACTACTACGGACTCAACGCAAAAGGAATCGCAGAAAAAGCAGCAGAACTGGTGAAATAAGATGAGCAGATATGTATTAGGAATCGACCAGAGTACACAGGGAACAAAAGCTCTCCTCTTTGATGAGGAGGGCACCCTGATCTGTCGAACAGACCTCCCTCATAAACAGTATATTAACGAAAAGGGCTGGGTAGAGCACGATCCTGAGGAAATTTATGCAAATACACTGGCAGTCGTAAAGAATCTGGTAGAGAAAGCCGGAATCAACAAAAACGACCTGGCAGTCCTCGGAATCAGCAACCAGCGTGAAACAGCAATGGTCTGGAATCGCACCACAGGCAAGCCGGTATACAACGCAGTTGTATGGCAGTGCGCAAGAGGTGCCCAGATCTGCGAAGAAATTGAAAAAGCCGGAGATGCGGACATGATCCGTTCTCATACAGGTTTACAGTTATCTCCATACTTCTCAGCGGCCAAGATTGCCTGGGTACTGAAGAATGTAGGAGGGGTACAGGAACTGGCGGATAAAGGCGAGCTCTGCTGCGGAACCATCGACAGCTGGCTTGTATACAAACTCACAGGCGGAAAAGAGTTCCGCACAGATTACTCCAACGCATCCAGAACCCAGATGTTCAACATTTCAGAACTTAAATGGGACAAACAGGTATGTGGCCTTTTCGGAATTCCGATGTCCGCTCTTCCGGAAGTAACAGACTCCGACGGAGATTACGGAATAACAGATTTTGACGGCTATCTTGATCATGAAATCCCGATCAGAGGCGTACTGGGAGACTCTCACGGCGCACTTTTCGGACAGGGATGTGTAGAAACCGGTATGATCAAATCTACCTACGGAACAGGCTCTTCTATTATGATGAATATCGGAGATAAGCCTGTATTCAGCAACCGCGTGGTAACATCACTTGCGTGGAAACTGGGCGGAGAAGTTAATTATGTTCTGGAAGGAAACATCAACTATACAGGTGCAGTTATCACCTGGCTCAAAGATGATCTGGAACTGATTTCTTCTCCTGGCGAAACAGAGCAGCTTGCCAAAGAGTCTAATCCTGCAGATAAATCCTATCTGGTGCCTGCATTTACCGGTCTTGGCGCTCCATACTGGGACAGCGAAGCAACAGGCATCCTTACAGGCATGACCAGAACTACGAAACGAAAAGAAATCGTAAGAGCTGCTCTCGACTGTATTGCTTACCAGATCACAGATGTCATAAAAGCAATGAGTACCGAATCCGGCATTGACATTTCGGAACTCCGCGTAGATGGCGGTCCGACCAAGAACAAATACCTCATGCAGTTCCAGAGCGACATCGCCCATGTCACCGTCCAGGTACCTTCCTCCGAAGAACTCTCCGGGATCGGAGCTGCCTACGCAGCAGGAATCGCAGCCGGCATTTATAATAAGAAAGAAGTTCTTAACAAAATGACCCACATCCGCTTTACTCCACAGATGCAGCCAGAAGAACGCGCCCAGAAATATGCTGGATGGAAAAATGCGGTAGAACAGGTATTGCATAAATAAGAATGGCAGTGCTATAATCTATAACAGAATATCGCACGAAGAAGAGCAGATATTACACCAATGTGCCAGGTGTAGTAGCTGCTCTTTTGCTTTATAAAAAAATATTCAATATAAAAGCTGTATTTGTGAGATTTAGAGTGTTTGAAGATACCGAGTCTATGTCTATGAAATAATGCGTATTTTTATGCAGGAAAGTTTTACTTGCGAAGAAAAAGTATCACAATCAATGCTCAGCTCAGAAATATTTTTATTTTCCGTGCATTTGCAGGGATCTTAGATATTCTTAGTTCTCATGGTTTTAGCAGCTTTTTGAGGACTTAGAATATCTTAGGTCCCGAAACCGCACGGAAAATAAAAATATTTCTGAGCGTCCCTTTATAATATAAAAATAAACGTTTTCAAAAAAATACAAAAAAGGGATTGACAAACCAAAATAAAGATTGTATAGTATTCCTATCAAATCGATATGAAAACAGGAAAAACAAAAACCTGAAACAAAAAATCAGTTAAGAAGGTGACAAGGCATGAAACAAATCTTATGTTTCGGTGATTCTAATACATACGGATTGATCCCGGGAACATCCAATCAGAGATATGGATGGGGTACACGTTGGACCAGTATCCTGGATGACAAAGTAAGAGAGAAAGGCTACCGAGTAATTGAAGAAGGTCTTTGCGGAAGAACTACAGTATTCGATGACCCATTTCGCACAGAAAGAAGAGGAACAGAAATGCTTCCGGCAATCCTTGAGAGCCACAGACCGGTAGACACTATCGTACTAATGCTTGGCACCAACGACTGTAAAAGCGTATACAGTGCAACCCCGGAAGTAATCGGACAGGGAATTGAACAGCTTCTCAACCAGATTAACATTGTAAACCCGGATGCAAAAATTCTTCTGGTATCTCCAATTTATCTTGGTGAGCGAATCTGGGAAGAAGACTTTGATCCGGAATTCGATAAGAAATCCAGAGAAGTATCCCTGAACCTTCATCGGGTATATGAAAAAATCGCAAAAGCAAGAAACATTTCTTATTTACAGGCTTCCGCATATGCACAGCCGGGCGAAGCAGACCAAGAACATCTGGATGAATACGGACATCGCAAACTTGCAGATGCAATTTATGAAAAACTTGCCTGTTAAATGGCAAAACAAAGTATATAAAATATCTCATGTAAATTTTACATAGAATAAAATGAGATAAAACTGATATGAGAAGTTGCTTATATCAGAGAAGGAGAAAATGTAACCATGGACTTTGAATTTATCCGCGAACAGGCACCTCTTTATATAGAAGCTGCGAAACTCACCCTTCACATGGCAGTGATCGGCATGATCCTTGCGATCATCGTAGGACTTGTCTGTAGCATGATCAAGTATTTCAAGATTCCGGTACTTTGCCAGATCGTGGAATGTTACATAGAATTATCAAGAAACACTCCACTGCTGATACAGTTATTCTTTCTGTACTTCGGTCTTCCGAAGATAGGAATCGTACTTAGTTCCGAACAATGCGCAATCTCAGGTCTGGCATTTCTGGGAGGCAGCTACATGGCAGAAGCTTTCCGAAGTGGTCTGGATAATGTTCCACCGATTCAGGTAGAATCCGCATTAAGTCTCGGAATGAGTAAGAGTCAGGTATTTACAAATATAATCCTGCCGCAGGCGGTATCCAATTCCATCCCTGCATTCTGTGCAAATGCGATCTTTCTTATTAAAGAAACATCCGTATTCAGTGCAGTAGCACTTGCAGACCTGATGTTTGTGACCAAAGACTTAATTGGAATTTATTACAAAACAGATGAAGCACTGATGATGCTGGTAATCGCATATCTGATCATACTTTTACCAATCTCGCTGATCTGTTCATTTGTAGAAAGGAGAGTCCGCTATGCAGAATATGGGGATTGAGGTTCTTTTCAAAGGAATCAACTCATTAAGACTCTGGCAGGGCTTGTGGGTAACTATAAGAATTGCACTGATTTCCATGGTATTTTCCATTGTACTTGGATTTCTTCTTGGAATGGTAATGAACATTCCGAATAAAATAATTAAATTTATCTGTCGTATTTACCTTGAGATTGTAAGAATCATGCCTCAGCTGGTACTGCTGTTCCTGGTATATTTCGGAGCAGCCAAGCATCTGGGAATGAACCTTACCGGTGAGACAGCAGCAGTTATTGTATTTACTTTCTGGGGAACAGCAGAGATGGGCGACCTGGTACGAAGTGCACTGATCTCCATCCCGAAACACCAGTATGACAGCGGGTATGGTCTTGGATTAAGCAAATGGCAGGTATATCTTTACATTATCCTTCCACAGACCATCCGAAGACTTCTTCCATCCGCAGTTAACCTTCTCACCCGAATGATCAAGACCACTTCACTGGTAGCCCTGATCGGTGTAGTAGAGGTATTAAAAGTAGGAAAGCAGATCATTGATGCATCCCGATATACAAATCCGACAGCAGCCCTCTGGGTATACGGTGCAGTATTCTGTATGTACTTCATCATATGTTTTCCTTTCTCCAGACTCTCCAGAGTCCTGGAAAAGAAGTTCGCAGACTAATAGAAATGAGGATAAATGAATGGAACAGCCGATTTTAGAAGTAGAGCATTTAAAGAAATCATATGTAAATAATGTTCCTATTCTGGATGATGTTTCCTTCTCTATGCAAAAAGGAGAAGTGGTAGTAATCGTAGGACCTTCCGGATGTGGAAAAAGTACTTTTTTGCGATGTATCAACCGCCTGGAAGCAATTGACAGTGGCGTACTGAAACTTAACGGTGCAAGCTACGAGAATGAAAAAAAGAATATCAGCAAAGTCAGAGAGAAGATCGGAATGGTTTTCCAGAGCTACGATCTTTTCCCGAACATGACAATTTTAAATAACCTTCTTCTGGCACCACTGAAAGTGCAGAAGAGAAACAAAGAAGAAGTGAAAAAAGAAGCCGAGCAGCTTCTGGATCGAGTTGGACTTCTGGATAAGAAAGACAACTATCCAAGACAGCTTTCCGGAGGTCAGAAACAGCGAGTTGCCATTGTACGTGCCATGCTGATGCATCCGGAGATTATGTTGCTGGATGAGATTACGGCCGCTCTTGACCCGGAGATGGTAAGAGAAGTACTTCAGGTAGTTCTGGAACTTGCAAAAACAGGAATGACCATGTTGATCGTTACTCACGAAATGGAATTTGCCAGATCTGTAGCAGACAGAGTGATCTTCATGGATAAAGGGAATATCGTAGAAGAGAACACTCCTGAACAGTTTTTTGACAATCCACAGACAGACAGAGCAAAACAGTTCCTGAACAGTTTCCATTATGAAACAGTTAAGAAATAGAATACAGTAAAATAAAATCCTGAAACGGGTCACAATAACCCGGCTAACAGCAGGAGACCACAACAGATAGTTATAAAAATAATAATAAAATCAAAATTTTTTAAAACATGGAGGAAAAGGACATGAAGAAAAAATTATTAGCAGTTTTATTAGCAACAGGTGTAGCAGCAACAACACTTCTTGGCGGAAGTATTCTTGTAAGTGCAGCAGATGATGGCGGAAATACTGCACAGGCCCGTACTCTGGATGAGATCAAAGAAGACGGAAAGATTAAAATCGGTGTATTCAGCGACAAGAACCCATTCGGATATGTAGATGAAAACGGTGATGTTCAGGGATACGACGTATACTTCGGTAAGAGACTTGCAAAAGACCTCCTTGGAAGTGAAGATGATGTAGAATTTACATATGTAGAGGCAGCAAGCCGTGTAGAATATCTGCAGTCTGCAAAAGTAGACGTAATCCTTGCAAACTTCACAGTAACAGATGACAGAGCAGAGAAAGTAGACTTCGCACTTCCATACATGAAAGTAGCTCTTGGTGTTGTTTCTCCTGACGATGCACTGATTACAGATGTAAAAGATCTGGAAGGCAAGAAACTGATCGTTGTAAAAGGAACAACAGCAGAAACATACTTCACAGACAACTATCCGGACATCGAACTTGTAAAATTTGATGAATACCAGGAAGCATACGATGCACTTCTTGACGGAAGAGGAGATGCATTCTCAACAGATAACACAGAGGTACTTGCTTGGGCACAGCAGAATGAAGGATTCTCCGTAGGAATTGAATCTCTTGGTGATATCGACACAATTGCACCTGCAGTACAGAAAGGCAACACAGACCTTCTGAATGCGATCAACGATGAAATCAAATCTCTGGCAGACGAGCAGTTCTTCCACAAAGACTTCGAAGAAACTTTGAAACCAGTTTATGGCGATGACATCAATCCTGAAGACCTGGTTGTTGAAGGCGGAGTTGTAGATAGCGAAGATGCTGCAACAGAAGATGCTGAGGAAGCATCCGATGATACAAAAGACGCAGAAACAACAGAAGAACCGGAAGAAACAGAAGCAGCAGATGCTGAATAATACGAATGATTATAAAATGAAATAAAACGGACCATAAATTGATATTCTCATAAGTATTGATTTATAAACAAAATGAGATGCACTCTACGGGATTTGTTCCTTGTGGAGTGCATCTCATTTTGAAATCAGGCTTATAAAAAAGTTATATTGTTGCCTGCCCGTACCTCGATATCTAAGTGTTTGTTTTGTAGATTATTAGGACAGACTATCTGTGATACAGAACAGTTTTTGACTTGTGTATTATTTTTTGTGAGTGAAAATGCATGTGGAACTTGATTTGTCTAAGATGAAGAAACTAATTCATTTAAAGAATGAAACGAATACCCCATCTCTTCCCATTTACTTAGCAGTTCATCAAGAATCTGCGCATTAGTAGAAGAGGTGCTATGTAGCAGTACAATAGCTCCAGGATGAATCCGCTTCGTCAGTTTTGCAATAGCCTCCTGCGGATCTGGCTGCTTATCCTGGTACCAGTCCACATAAGCGAGACTCCAGAAAAATGTATGATATCCCATTTCTTTCGCCATAGACAGATTCAGAGTACTGTAAATTCCCTGCGGCGGCCGGTAAAATTTCGTCATTTCTTTTCCGGTAATTTCTTTATAAATATCTTCCACGCCTGCTAATTCTTTCTGAAAAGATTCTTGTGTAGAAATTTTTGACATATCCGGATGCGTCATCGTATGATTTCCAACAGTATGCCCCTCGGCTTCCATCCGTTTGATCAGATCCTTGTTTTCTGAAATGAAATTCCCCACAACAAAAAAGGTAGCCGGAGCCTGATGCTTTTTCAGTGCATCCAGGATCGCGGGTGTATTTCCATTTTCGTATCCGGCATCAAAGGTAAGATAGATTTTCTTTTCGTCCGTATTTTCTGCAAAAAAAGCATCATACTGAGACAATTCCTCGATCGTGGCATTTCCCACAGGACGTTTTCCTTCTTCCTGAAAACTAAGCCCCCAGCTGGAACTCTGGGAAGAAGAGGGAACAGCAATCTGTTTCTGCGTGAAATGCGAAACAATTTTTCCGGCAGCAGAACCCACAAGTGCAGATGCACAAAAAAGCAGCAAAATCCGTCCGGTTCTTGCAGAAAAGAATTTGACAGGGGATATGTATTTGAGACGCATAGAATGATAACCTCAAAAGAAAGGATGTTGCTTAAATATATGAAAGAAAAGAGAACAATAGACTTTGTATATTGTTTTAAAGATAACTTATGCTATACACTTGTATGAAAACTCAATTGTCCAGGTGAGGAGGAAATTGCCTGAAAAAATACAAAATAAAAGAGCCACTGATCTATTTTTCATCGTGGCTCTTGTTAAGATTCTGTATCCAAGGGATAATACCTCACTTTCTATAAACTTATATTTAAAAGTTATTGTAAAAACTTAGTGTCCCATTGGTCTGTACCTTCCTTATTTAGTTTAAATAGGGTAAATCGTTAAGTTCTCATCGGACTGTACCTTCCTTGTATTGATGGATGTTGCTTTTTAAATAAGGTAAATCATTAAGTTTCCATTGGATTGTACCTTCCTTGTATGGATTGTCGGTTATTTTTAATAAGATAAATTATTAAATGTCCATTGGATTATACCGTCCTTATGTTATTGAGCTGTTGCTTTTAAATAGGGTAAATCGTTAGGTTTTCATTGGACTGTACCTTCCTTTGTATTAGTAGGGACTTATAAAACTTAGTTGGATTTAAAACTTTAAGTTCTTGGTGGTCCGTACCTGCCTTTCATAAATTATAAATCATGAATTTGAAATTTTAACTATTCTGGTGGTCTGTACCTCGCTTTCTTAAATTATAAAAGAAGAAATTATGTTTTCGGTGGTCTCACTCCTTTGCTTTTTTGTTTTCCGTAATCCCTTTTGTTTTATGAGCTTACTATAACAGATAACAATTGGAATGTCAAGTATAAAAACTAAAAATTTATAAAAATATTTAAAAGAAACAATTAAAACGATTTGCCATAATAAAATATTCTGAAAATTATATGAAATTTACAAAATTACCAGAGAGGATTTGGCTTTGAGGCAGAAGTATAATGCACGAAAAAGTGACATACAAGGAGCAATACACCAAAATATCATTTAAGAACCGCTTGTATATAGCGCATATTCATCAGAGTATCTGGAAATGCTATGCATATGAAACAAATAAAATGCTGAAGTACAGACATTGATTACTGGCAGCGGGAGAGCTTGTTGAAGTCTGCACCAGCGAAGTGGAGGCAATTATCCACGGATTTCATAAAATAAGCAGGAGGTTAAAAAAATGTTACGTTATCTGCCTGTAAGAAGGGTTCACGCAAGACAAGTACTGGATTCCAGAGGAAACCCTACTGTAGAAGTTGAAGTTACAGTAGGCGAAGGTGTGATAGGGATCAATGGATATACAGGAAGGGCAATTGTTCCTTCAGGAGCTTCAACCGGTAAATTTGAGGCAGTAGAGTTACGAGACGGAGAAAAAGACTGTTATGTAGGCCTTAGTGTTCAGAAAGCAGTAGAGAATGTAAACACGAAACTGGCAGAAGCAATCCTTGGGGAAAATGCTCTGAACCAGACTTTTATTGATAAAAAAATTATAGATACCGACGGCACAGACAATAAGAGCAATGTAGGGGCAAATGCATCGCTGGGAGTGTCCATGGCAGTGGCAAGAGCGGCAGCAGCGGCACTCCGAATCCCCTTATACCAGTATCTGGGCGGATGCCATACCAGGCAGATGCCGGTACCTATGATGAACATTCTCAATGGCGGTGCTTGTGTTATTATAATGACACAAGGCAGAACCCCTTATAATACAAGGG
>OLNF01000626.1_pt1 | contig 31459 bp, 25 predicted proteins | sample 1673061 | NCBI WGS metagenome assembly OLNF01 (sample SAMEA3136751, study PRJEB25190) | human gut metagenome
GTCTGCAAGAGATTCAAAAATTGTAAGAAGGTCTCTTATTGAAATGCCTTCCGCATGCTGTATGTAACGGGTGAGGAAAGCACACGGCAGATTCGCCTGCGCGCCGACCGCCTGGGCATGGGGCATGAGGAGATTCTGGTGCTGGCCGAAAACGCTATGGATGCGATTGAGGAAAAGCTCAACGCCATCCAGCCGGATTTCGCCGTGATCGACTCCATCCAGACCATGTACCGCCCTGACCTTGCCAGCGCGCCGGGCAGCGTCAGCCAGGTGCGTGAAAGCGCGGCGGTGCTGATGCGTTATGCCAAGACCAACGGCTGCGCCATCATCCTGGTGGGGCATGTCACCAAGGAGGGTGCGATTGCCGGCCCCCGCGTGCTGGAGCACATGGTGGATGTGGTGCTGTACTTTGAAGGCGACTATCAGCATGAGTATCGTCTGCTGCGCGCGGTCAAAAACCGCTTCGGCTCGGTCAATGAGCTGGGCATGTTTGAGATGACGGGCGAGGGCATGATGCCCGTTGAAAACGCATCCGAAACGCTGATATCGCATCGCGCCTCGGGGGCCAGCGGCTCGGTGGTGTTTTGCTGCATGGAGGGCAGCCGCCCGATGCTGGTGGATCTGCAGGCGCTGGCGGCGCAGTCCTTTTACGCCGTGCCGCGCAGAACGGTCAACGGCGCGGATCAGGCGCGCGTGGCGCTGCTGCTGGCGGTACTGGAAAAGCGCGCGGGCCTGCGCATGTACAATCAGGACGTATATGTCAACGTCGCTGGCGGCCTGTCGCTGTCTGAGCCTGCGGTTGATCTGCCGCTGTGCGTGGCGGTGGCTTCCTCCTTGTCTGATAGTCCGCTGCCCAGCGACCTGGCCGTGATGGGCGAGGTGGGCCTGACGGGCGAGATCCGCGCCATCACGCAGATGGAGCGCCGCATCAACGAGTGCGTGCGGCTGGGCTTCCGACATATCATGTGTCCGGCGGATTCTGTCAAACGCTTGCATCTGCCCGAAGGCGTGGAGCTGACTCCTGTGAAAACACTGGCGCAGGCGATTACGCTGCTGGGACTGAGAAGATAAAAATCAAATTTCCGCCTTCTGCATGCCGAAGTGTCCAATGGGCATACTACGCATACAGGAGGCGGATTGTTTGAATGAAGAAAGCTGTACTACTATCCTTTCTGCTGTGCCTGGCCCTTGCCTGCACAGCCTGTGCAGGCGGCGATATGCAGCCTTCGCCCACGCCCGATGCGGCCACGGAAGCGCCGCAAGACGCCAATCTTCCCCAGCTGCCGGAGGATATCCGCGTAGATCAGAACGGCGTGCCCGTGCTGAACGTTTATGTGCAGTCAGAGGATAAGATCGACGAAATGGGCCTGGAGGAGTACCTTTGCGGCGTGCTGGCGGGCGAGATGAAAAACGACTGGCCCGAGGAGGCGCTCAAAGCTCAGGCTATCCTGGCTCGAACGTTTGTGCTGAAATTTCTGATGGAAAAGAAAAGCATGTACGAGGGCGCGGATATCTCTACCGATATCCGCGAAGCCCAGGCCTACGATGCGGAGGGCGTGAACGAGCGCATCCGCGCGGCGGTCAAGGATACGCGCGGCATGGTGGTCTGCTATCAGAACGAGCCAATATACGCTTGGTTTCATGCCCATTCGGGCGGCAAAACCGATACGGCGGAAAACGGGCTGGATTATCAGCAGGCTGCGCCCTATACCCAGGTGACGGACGGCAACGAGAGCGAAAGCGCTCCGCAGGATGCGGCGCAGTGGTCGACGCAGTTTACGGAGGCGGAGGTCATCCAGGCTGCCGCCGATGCGGGGCTGAAGCTGGACGGCGGCATTGAAACGGTACAGGCCGGAGCCAAGGACGACAGCGGCCGGGTAGGAGAAATCCTGCTGAACGGCCAGCCTGTTTCGGCCAATGAATTCCGTATCGCCATTGGCAGCACCAAGATGAAATCAACGCTGCTGACCCATATTGCCTATTCGGATGGAACGCTTGCGTTGTCCGGCCGCGGTTATGGCCATGGGGTGGGCATGTCCCAGTGGGGCGCCTATGGCATGGCGGAAAATGGCAAAACGGCGCAGGAAATCATCAATCACTATTTCAAAGCTGTGGATATTGTGCAAATGTGGAAGTAGTCTGGACAAAAAACCATATAGTGGTTGACAAAATCACGCTTTTTGTTTACATTGTGCAATGTAGCAAGGGCGTGATTTTGCTTTATTCGGCATCAGGCTGATCATACCCGCATAAAATGAACAGTTCGCTTGAACTGCACAAGAAGGAGGAACGATTGATGAAAAAGTTTATCGCTCTGTTGCTCATGCTGCTCCTGGCTCTGTCCGCCGCTGCACCTGCGCTGGCAGAGAAACAGACATATCGCTCCCTGTACAGCGGCGAAGTGACAACACTGAATTATCTGACCACCACTACCACCAGCGAGTTTGGGCTGCTTTCTAACCTGATTGATACGCTGGTTGAATCAGACCGGTATGGGCAGCTTCAGCCCTGCCTGGCTGAAAGCTGGGAAGCCAGTGCCGACGGCCTCACCTGGACGTTCCGCCTGCGCCACGGCGTGCAGTGGGTGGACGCGCAGGGCAATGCCGTGGCTGAAGTGACGGCTCACGATTTTGTAACCGCCGCCGAATACATCCTCAACGCCCAGCATGCCTCCGGCAGCGCCAAAACGCTGTATAAGATCATCGCGGGCGCGAAGGAATACTACGATGGCACCGCTACCCCCAAGGAGGGGGAGCAGCCCGCCCCCAAGACCGAATGGGATACCGTGGGTGTAAAGGCGCTGAATGATTATACCCTGCAGTACACCTTGAAGAATCCTGTGGCCTATTTCCTGTCGATGGTAGATAATCAGGCTTTCATGCCTGTTTATGGCCCTTTCCTTGCCGAGAAGGGCGAACAGTTTGGCCTGGCTACCGGCAACGATACCCTGCTGTGCTGCGGCGCGTACACGCTGACGGAGTTCAAGCCCCAGGAAACCCGTGTGCTTACCAAGAACAGCGCCTATTGGGATCTCGAGCATGTAACGATCGATCAGATTGTTTATCGTTACAACAAAGAAGCATCGACCATCTCGGCCGATCTGTATCTGAAGGGCGAGGTGGACTCCGCCTCTATCAGCGCCGAGATTGCCAGCCAGTGGCTGGACGATCCGGTTAAGTCCGAGTATATCCGTCCCGACCGTCCCACCAGCTGCTACAGCTATTTCTTCTCCTTTAACTATGATCCGCAGTTTGCGGCCGAGTATGAGCCTGAAAACTGGGCCAAGGCCGTTGTGAACGAAAATTTCCGCAAGTCCTTCTATTACGGTCTGGATCGATTAAAGGTAAAGACGGCGGCGGATGCGGACAATGCCGAGGCGCTGCTGTTCAACAGCATTACGCCTACCGATTTCCTGATTATCAACGGCGAGGATTATGTAAAGACTGGCGCGCTCAAGGCTATTACCGAGCTGGGCGTGGGTACCTATCAGACTGACAAGGCGATTGAGTATCGCGACAAGGCCATTGAAGAACTGACCGCCGCTGGCGTTACCTTCCCCATTAAGGTATTTATGCCATACAATGCCAGCGTGAACGGCTGGGCGGACGAGTGCCAGATCATCGAGCAGCAGCTGGAAGAACTGCTGGGCAAGGATTATATCGATATCATTATCGAGGCATATCCTTCCTCCGGCTTCCTTGGCAGCACGCGCCGCAGCGGCAACTATGCCTTTATGAAGTGCAACTGGGGTCCGGATTATGATGATCCCGAGACCTTCTCTGAGCCCTTTGCCGCCGGCAACAACTATAACTTCATCGATAAGTGCGAGGGCATGGATGAGGTTCGTACCGAGCTGTACAGCCTGTTTGATCAGGCGACGGCCATCTATGATGACCTGACGGCACGCTACGCGGCCTTTGCCCAGGCGGAAGCCTTCATCGTGGATCACGCCATCGTGATCCCCTACGGCTTCAGCACGGGCGGCTACACCGCCAGCCGCATCGATCCCTTCACCTTGCCCTACACGGCGACTGGCATTTCCAAGGAGCGCTTCAAGGGCGCGGTGCTGCTGGATCAGCCCATGAGCACCGATCAGTACTACGACGCCTATGACCAGTGGCTCAGCGATCTGGAAGCGCTGACGGCCAATCCCTAAAATAAAGATTACACGCAATGCGCGCGGCATGCGGCGGGGGGCGAAACGCCTCCTGCCGTCCTGCTGCATTTACGGCATGGCCGGAAGGAGCGGGCCTTGGGTAAATATTTACTGAAAAGAATGATATCCTCCGTGCTGACGCTGCTGGTGATTTTGACGGTAGTGTTTGTTTTGCTGCGCCAAATGCCGATTGAGGGATACTTTGATAATTTTGATAAGCTCGACGACAGCATGATCGCTGCGCGCCTGACGCAGCTGGGTCTGGATCAGCCGCTGCATAAGCAGCTGCTCAGCTTCTTTGGCGGTTTGCTGCACGGCGATTTGGGCACCTCTTCCCGCTACAGCGTGGGTGCGCCCATCAGCGGCATCATTGCGCAGAAAGCGCCCATATCGATTATCCTGGGTTTGCTTTCCATGGGCGTGGCGCTGGTGCTGGGCATCCCGCTGGGCGCGGCCATGGCGCGTTCTCAATCCGGCTTCTGGGATCGCTTCGGCACGGCTTTTATCGTATTCGTCAACGCCGTGCCCGCGGCGGTGTACTATATTTACCTGCAATCGCTTGGCTCCACCGCCCTGCACGTGAGCATGCTGTTCAGCCGCGAGGATCTGCGCACCTGGATATTGCCTGTGTTTTCCATGTCGCTTGGCAATATCGCCTATTACGCCATGTGGCTGCGCCGCTATATGGTGGATGAAAACAACAAGGATTATGTAAAGCTGGCGCGCGCCAAGGGCGTAAACGAAAGCAAAATCACCATGCGCCATGTGTTCCGTAACGCCTTTGTGCCTATGATTCAGTATATTCCAACGTCGCTGATGTATACGGTATGCGGCTCCATTTATATTGAGTCGCTTTATTCCATTCCCGGTATGGGCGGCCTGCTGGTGGATGTGATCAGCCGCCAGGATAACCCCATGGTGCAGGCCATTGTGATGATTTACAGCTGCATCGGGATTGTGGGCCTGATCCTGGGCGACCTGCTGATGGTGCTGGTGGATCCCCGTATCTCCCTGCACGGAAAGGGGGATGCGCGCTGATGGGCATGTTCAGCAAATGGAAAAGTGCGCCTGTGGAGGCGCGCATGAGCGATTCTCTGCGCGAGCGCATGCAGGCGGCGGCCAAGGCTCCCTTTGCGTTTGCGCAGTATCATCCGGGCGAAGGGGAAATGATCGGCTATTCCGATTATTCCTATTGGGGCAGCACCTTCCGCGCCTTCCTTAAAAACAGGGTGGCGCTGACGCTTTTCTGCGTGCTGCTGGCGCTGCTGCTGTTCACCTTTATCCAGCCGACTCTGCCTGGACAGTACCCAGCCAACCTGATTATCAATCACCCGATCACGCAGATTCAAATGAGCAACATCGCTCCCTCCCTGACCACGGTGAAGACTCGCGTGGAGGCGGGTACGGAGCTGATCGTCACCCCATATGAAAACGAACGCTGGAGCGCGGTGAGCAATGTACTCGCCTCCCTGAAAGCGCGCGAGCAGTTTACCGTGCTGGAATATGGCGATTCCTATTGCTATGTAGAGATCAACGGCCAGCGCGGCTATGTGAAAAACGACTTTACCACCAAGCTGAAGCTGCCCGAGGACTATACGCAAACGCCCTATACCGCGCGATCCAATTTTCCCATCAAGCTGTACAGCTCCCCGGCGGATTGCACCAACAACGGCGACGCGCTGTTTGTAGAGACTAGGTATCTGGATATGGACGGCGATCATGCCGTCACCAATGCAGCCTGCGCGCTGCGCATCCTGCCCAGCACCGCGCCGTTCCTGTTTGGCACCAACAATTTGGGGCAGGATCTGTGGGCGATGGTGTGGTCTGGCACGCGTACGTCGCTGTTTATCGGCTTTATTGTGGCGGTGATCGAGGCATTCACCGGCATCGTCGTGGGTGTGCTCTGGGGCTATGTTCGCAGGCTGGATCGCCTGCTTACGGCGGTTTACAATGTGGTTGACAACGTGCCCACCACCATCGTGCTGGTGCTGATTTCCTATATCATGCGTCCAGGCGTAGGCACACTGATCTTTGCCATGTGCCTGACCGGCTGGGTGGGCATGGCGCGCTTTATCCGCAACCAGATCGTTATCATCCGCGACCGCGACTATAACCTGGCTTCCAGGTGCCTGGGCACCAGCACACTGCGCATCATCACGCGCAATCTGCTGCCTTATTTGGTATCGGTGATCACCCTGCGCATGGCGCTGGCCATTCCCGGGGCGATTGGCAGCGAGGTATTCATTACCTATATCGGCCTGGGCTTGCCCGTCAGCACGCCTTCGCTTGGCAACCTGATCAATACCGGGCGCAAGCTGATTTCCACCTCGCAGAGCTATCAGCTGGTTTTCCCGACCATCGTGCTTTCCATCATCACCATTTCCTTTTACCTGATCGGCAACGCCTTTGCGGACGCGGCCGATCCCAAGAATCATGTGTGAGGCAGTGCCTATGATTTGTCAGGATGCGCCGCGCGCCCGCTGCTATCTGGAGGTGAACACGGCGGCGATTGCCAACAACCTTGCCGCCGCGCGAGAGCTGCTAAAGCCCGAAACGCGCCTGATTGCCGTGCTGAAGGCGGATGCTTATGGCTACGGCTTGCGTACGGTTGGACGTTTCCTTTGGACACAAGGTGTGCGGCACTTTGCTGTAGCGTGCCTGTCAGAAGCCTTTGAGCTGCGCGACGCGCTGCCGGAAGCCTGGATTCTGTGCATGGGCGAATCGCTGGATGGTGCGCTGGATACGGCGATCAGGCAGGATATCCGTTTGACGGTTGGTGCCTGTGATGCCGCGCAGCGCGTGTCGCAGGCAGCGCAGCAGACCAATACGCCTGCCAAGGTTCATTTTAAGGTGGATACCGGGCTGCATCGCATCGGCTTTGCGCCCGATACGGCGGCGGAGCAGATTGTCCGCTGCACCGCATTGCCTGGCATTGCCTTAGAGGGCTTGTATACCCACTTGGCGCTCCACAATACGCAGAGCGACCAGGCGCAGCAGGCGGCCTTTGAGACGGTGCGCACGGGGCTTTTAGCAAAGGGGATTGCCATTTCCATGGCGCATATGCTGGACTCCATTGGCATCACCCGCTATCCGCAGTGGCAGTATGATGCGGTGCGTGTGGGCGCCATGCTGTATGGCAACACGCCAAATGGTTATGCGCAGCCCGAAAGAATCCAGCCAGTCGGTCGGTTCTGCGCCCGAGTTACGCGTGTGTTTATGGTCAAGGCGGGTGAGCTGATCGGCTATGACGACGACCATTCGCTGATGCATGATACTCGCGTGGCGGTGATCTCCGCAGGCTATGCAGACGGCTATCCACGCGTGTTCAGCGGCAAGGGAGAGATAGAGATTCGTGGCCGCCGGGCACGGATACTGGGCCTGATCTGCATGGATCAGATGATGGCGGACGTGACGGATATCCCGGAGACGGCCCCTGGTGATACGGCGATACTGCTTGGCGGCGGCGTTTCGCTGCGCGAGTACGCCCAGCGCGGTGGGCTCAACCGCAACGAGTGCACAGCCATCATCACCAGGCGTGTGCCGCGGATCTATCTGTAAATAAACACCCCCGAATCGCGCCGACAGGCAGACGATCCGGGGGTGTTTTACGAGTGAAAGATCAGTTTCCTTTTTCAATATAATCTCTGGCGCGCATCAGGATTTCATGCGCGGGAGCCAGACATTGCGGGTTGGCTGCCAGAATGCAGGCAGGCTTTCCAAAGTCCGTTTCGGCTTCATAAGGCATGGTAAAAATGCCGCCTGCTTCCTCAATCAGCAGCGCGCCGGCTGCGAAATCCCAGGGGGAGAGCAGCAGCTCAAAAAACACGTCCGCGCGCCCGCAGGCCAGATCACAGCAATCCAGCGCGGCCGAGCCTACCCGGCGCAGATCGCCGCTGCGGGTAAGAAACTGATGGAAGCAATAGGCCGTTGCCGCGGCCAGGTGCGCATAGTAGGGCGATGTGCCAAAGGCGATCAGCGCGTTATCAAAGGCATTTTCGGTCACATGGATGGGCTGGCCGTTCATGCATGCGCCCTCGCCGCGAACGGCGGAAAAAAGCTCGTCCGCATAGGGATTATAAATCATGCCGAGAATGGGCTTCCGATCCAGCATCAACGCGATGGATACGCAGGATGCGCGGCGGCTGCGGGTGAAATTGCAGGTGCCGTCCACAGGATCGACAATCCAGGTATAGGCGCTTGTCAGCGCTTCGTTTTCCTGTTCCTCGGCAAAAAAGCGGCTGTCTGGCAGAAGGGCAAGCAGCTCTTGCTTCAAAAACTCCTCCACCGCTACGTCCGTATCCGTTACCAGGTTATAATGCCCGGCCTTTTTGTGGATGGGCGATGCGCTGGTATCGGCAATTTTTTTGCCGGCCTGGCGGATCAGCGCTTCCACTCGGGTCTGTATTGCGTGCAAATCAATCATGGGTATGCCTCGCTTTCGTGCGTGTTCGTCCCTTGGATTATAGCATAATTCGCTGGCTGCGCATAGCTTTTTTTAGCCTTCCTATGGCGCAGCGGAGGAGAATACGGTATAATAGAACGGCAAAGGAGTGTTGACGATGGATATTACGCGCATTTGCGCTATGCAGCGCGCTTATTTTGAAAAAGGCGAAACGAAAAATGTTGGTTTTAGAATTGCACAGCTGAAAAAGCTGCAGGTGGCCATCCGCGCGCAGGAGAAGCTGCTGCTGGATGCGCTCCAGGCGGATCTGGGCAAGAGCGGCTTTGAGGGCTATATGAGCGAGGTTGGCATGGTGCTTGAGGAGCTGGCCTATATGCTGCGCCATGTGCGGCGCTTTGCCCGCGCAAGGGCTGTGCCCACGCCGCTGGCGCAAGGGATTGCTGCATCGCGCGTGCTGGCCAAGCCCTACGGCAATGTGCTGATTATGAGCCCGTGGAACTATCCGCTGCTGCTGACCATCGGCCCGCTGGTGGATGCACTGGCTGCGGGCAATACGGCGGTGGTTAAGCCCAGCGCCTACTCGCCCAACGTCAGCCATGCCATTGCAAAGCTGCTGGGGGATACCTTTGCGCCCGAATATGTGGCCGTCATTGAGGGCGGACGCAATGAAAACACCGCGCTGCTGGAAGAGAAGTTTGATTATATTTTCTTTACCGGCAGCAAGACGGTGGGCCGCCTGGTGATGGAAAAGGCTGCGCGCCACCTTACGCCCGTGACGCTTGAGCTGGGAGGCAAAAGCCCGTGCATCGTGGATGAAACAGCCAATATCGCCTGGGCGGCGCGGCGCATTGTGTTTGGCAAGTATCTTAATTGCGGACAAACCTGCGTAGCGCCGGACTATGTGCTGGTGCATGCGCGCGTGCATGACGCGCTGATCGCGGCCATGAAACGCGAAATCGTCCGCCAGTTCGGCGAAAAGCCGCTGGATAATGGCAATTACGGCAAGATCGTCAATCAAAAGCACTTTGACAGGCTGTGCGGCCTGCTGGCGGATGAAAAGGACGTATTTGGCGGCGAAACGAACGCGCAGCAGCTGCGCATTGCGCCGACGATCATTGATCACGCCACACGGGATTCCGCCGCCATGCAGGATGAAATCTTTGGCCCCATTTTGCCGGTGTTGACCTTCGAGAATATCGCCGAGGTGCCCGCTATCGTGGCGCATCATCCAACGCCCCTGGCGCTGTATCTGTTTACAAGCGACCGCACGCACGAGCGCATGATCATGAACGCCATCTCCTTTGGCGGCGGCTGCATCAACGATACCATCATCCATCTGGCTACCACGCACATGGGCTTTGGCGGCGTGGGCGAAAGCGGCATGGGCAGCTATCACGGCAAGCGCGGCTTCGATACCTTTACGCATTATACCAGCGTGGTCAAGCAAGGCGTGTGCGGCAATTTGCCGTTCCGTTATCAGCCATACACCAGCCTGAAAGCGCGCGTGGTGCGGTGGTTTATGCATTAAGAATCAAATGTGGAAGGCCGGGAATTTCCTGGCCTTTTTGCGTGTGTTCAATTTTCAATCTGCGTAATCAATTCCAGCTGCTTAGGCAGGCGGTCGATGCGTTCTTTGATGAAAAGCGGGTAGAGATAAGCGCTTTTTACCTGATCAAAGGGCAGCCATTCAAATACATGGTGGTGCTTTCCCTCCGTGCTTTCAAAGCGCCTGCCGCGGGCGAGCAGCTCCGCGTCCGCTTCCAGCAGATAGTATAGGCAGAGCTCATGATAATGCTGCCGGTTTACATCCTCAACAAAGAAGTTTTCGCACAGCCACAGCGGGCGGAGAATAAGACCTGAAAAGCCAAGCTCCTCGCGCATTTCACGGTGCATGGCGCTTTCCAGTGTTTCGCCCAAATGCACGCGCCCGCCGGGCAAATAGTAATAGGGCGAACGCTCATCCTGCATGGCAAGCAGATGGTTGTCATGGATAATGACGGCACACACGCGATAGTTAAACGTGCCCTCCGGGGTAACAAAGGTGACGTCCATAAAGCTCCTTTCCGATGAAAAATCGCGGGGGACGGCCTTGCGGCGCATCCTCCGCGATTTGCAATGAACGGGATTATTCGGCTTTGCGGCCGATGGTCGCCTTGATGCGGCGAACGCCGGCAGAGGAGGCCTCTTCCTTGATGATCTTAAAGGAAACCAGATCGCCGGTATTGTTGGCGTGCGGGCCGCCACAGATTTCCTTGGAGTAGGGGCCCATGGTGTACACGCGCACAACCTCGCCGTACTTGCTTTCAAACAGGCCCATCGCGCCCTGCGCCTTGGCCTCGGACACGGTCATTTCCTCCATGGTGATGGGCACCTTGGCGGCGATGGCTTCGTTTACCAGCGCTTCTACCTGGGCCAGCTCTTCGGGCGTTACTTTACGGCCGAAGGTGAAGTCAAAGCGCAGGCGCTCGGCGGTGATATTGCTGCCCTTCTGGTGCACTTCGTCGCCCAGCACCTTGCGCAGCGCAGCCTGCAGCAGGTGGGTGGCGGTGTGCAGGCAGGTAGTCTGCTCGCTATGATCGGCCAGACCGCCCTTGAAAATCTGCTCCGCGCCGCTGCGGCTGGTGGCCTGATGCTGCTCGAAGCGCTTGGCAAAGTCAGCCTCATCCACGGTCAGGCCGTTCTCGGCGGCCAGCTCCTTGGTGATTTCGATGGGGAAGCCATAGGTATCATAGAGCTTGAAGGCGCTGCGGCCGTCGATCACGTTCAGGCTGTCATGAATCCTCTGGCATTCAGCTTTGACCTTGGCCAAATCGCCAGCCTTGACGGCCTCGATGGCAGAGACCATATCCGGCTGCGGGCGCAGGACATGCGTCTTAACCGCTTCTTCAGCAGCGGCAAGGGTATCGTCGGCGAGAATCTTCTCCATCGCTTCGCGGGTGCGGCGCAGGTTGTTCATCACCTTGTCAAATTCCTTTTCGCCCTGCTTGAGGGTACGGGCGAAGCGGCCCTCTTCCAGCGTCAGCTGCTCCAGCACGAAGGCCTTGTTCTGCTCCAGCTCAGGATAAACCGCCTTGTACTGATCGATGATGACCTTGGCGATTTCAGCGGTGAAGCCCTCTTGCAGGCCCAGACCCATGCCGTAGCGCACGGCGCGGCGGATCAGGCGGCGCAGGATATAGCCCTGACCCACGTTGCTGGGGCCGATGCCGCGCGGATCGCCGATAATGAAGGTAGAGGTGCGCATATGATCCGCTACGATGCGGAAGGCGCGGGTGTTCTCGTCATCGGGAGTATATTTTTTGCCGCACAGCTCCTCGATCTTGGCCAGGATGCCGGTGAAAGCATCGGTTTCATACACGCTCTTTTTGCCGTTGAGCACGCAGATGGTGCGTTCCAGACCCATGCCGGTATCCACGTTCTTCTGCGTCAGGGGAATGAAGGAGCCGTCCTTCTGCTTGTTATACTGCATAAACACGTCGTTCCAGATTTCCAGATACGCGCCGCAGTGGCAGGCAGGGGAGCAATCCGGGCCGCAAGGCTTCTTGGTTATGATAAACATCTCGGTGTCCGGGCCGCAGGGGCCGGTCACACCGGCAGGACCCCACCAGTTGTGCTCCTTGGGCAGATAGAACAGATGATCGTCCTTTACGCCGCACTTGCGCCACAGGTTAGCCGCTTCCTCGTCGCGTGGGCAATCCTCATCGCCCTCAAACACGGTGAAGGCCAGCTTGTCCGGGTCGATGCCCAGCCATTCGGGGCTGGTTAGAAATTCCCAGCTCCAGGGAATCATCTGATCCTTGAAATAATCGCCCAGGCTCCAGTTGCCCAGCATTTCAAAGAAAGTCAGGTGGCTCATATCGCCCACTTCATCAATGTCGCCGGTGCGGATGCACTTCTGCACGTCGGTCAGGCGTGTGCCCTGAGGGTGCTTCTGACCCAGCAGATAGGGAACCAGAGGATGCATGCCAGCGGTGGTGAAGAGCACGGTGGGATCGTTTTCGGGAATGACGGAGGCGGAAGGAATGACGCTGTGACCCTTCTTCTGGAAGAACTTCAGGAACAGCGCGCGCAGCTCATTGGAAGAAAGCTGTTTCATAGCGATTACGCTCCTTTAAAATAATAAAATTGTGCCTGCACGCTCGAAGACGAACAGACACAATATTCGCGGTACCACTTCGATTGGCGATATGACTCGCCCACCTCAAGCCTGATAACGGTAGGAACCGATCCGCCATACTGGATTTCCGGCGGACAACTCGGCAGGGGCTTCTCCGCTTGGCGCCGGCCTTTCACCATCGCCGGCTCGCTGAAGATCAGCGGGTACTTATCTGCGTCAATGCTGCGTATTCAATTCGGAGAAAAGTATAGCTTTTTCGGCGTCTTCTGTCAAGATGCAGTTTGCAAAAAGCCTTAGAAATTGCGGCTCATATCATAGCGATTGTAGAAATCGCTCCGGTATTCTTCCAGCCTGTCCTCGGCGATGGCCGCGCGAATGTCTTCCATCATGCGCAGCAGGAACCGCAGGTTATGGATGCTGGCCAGCCGCGCGCCGGTGATCTCACCAGCCTTGAGCAGATGCCGGATATAGGCGCGGGAATGATTGCGGCAGGCATAGCAATCGCAGTCCTCCTCAATGGGACGGAAATCGTGAGCGTATTCGGCATTGCGGATGACCATGCGGCCGTGCTTGGTAAACACAGTACCGTTGCGTGCGATGCGCGTGGCCAGCACGCAGTCAAACATATCTACGCCGCGCAATACGCCTTCCAGCAGGCAGTCTGGCGTGCCTACGCCCATCAGATAGTGCGGGCGCTCGTCGGGCAGATAGGGTACCAGCTCATCCAGCATTTCGTACATGACGGGCTTTGGCTCGCCCACGGAAAGGCCGCCGATGCCATAGCCGGGAAAATCCATATCGGACAGCGCCTTGGCGCTTTCAATGCGAAGATCCTTGTAGAACGCGCCCTGTACGATGCCAAACAGCGCCTGATCCTCGCGGGTATGATACTTTTTGCAGCGCTCGGCCCAGCGATGCGTGCGCTCCATGGCCGCCTTGGCGGTATCGTAATCGCAGGGGTAGGGGGAGCACACGTCAAAGGCCATGGCGATATCCGAGCCCAGCATCTGCTGAATGCGCATGGATTCCTCCGGGGAGAGGAAGCGTCGGCTGCCATCCAGATGGCTCTGGAAGGCCACGCCCTCTTCTGTGATCTTGCGCAGCGCGGCCAGGGAGAACACCTGGAAGCCGCCGCTGTCGGTCAGGATCGGACGATCCCAATTCATAAAGCTGTGCAGGCCGCCTGCTTCCTGCACCAGGGCTTCGCCGGGGCGCAGATGCAGATGATAGGTATTGGACAGCAGAATCTGCGTGCCGATCTCCTTCATCTCGCGGCTGGTCATGGCCTTGACGCAGGCCTGCGTGCCCACTGGCATATAGATGGGCGTTTGAATATCGCCGTGGGGGGTATGCACCACGCCCAGGCGGGCGCGCGATTTTGCGTCGCGCTTTTTTACTTCAAAGGTTAAGGCTTTACTCATGCTTTCCTCAAATTACAGCTGTCCAGGTTCAAAGATGATCTGCGGCCAGGCCTTTTCCAGGCCGTCCAGCTCGCGGGTGAAGGCTGTCCAGGGGGCGGCTTCGGGCGGGGGCGCGATAAAGAGCATGCTTTCGCCGGTGATGGGGTGATTGAGCGTCAGCCGCATGCCCCACAGGGCGATCTGCTGGCCGCGTTTGCCGTTGCCATAGCGATTATCGCCCCAGAGCGGATGACCCGCATGCTGCATCTGCACGCGGATCTGATGCGCACGGCCTGTTTCCAGGCGGATGCATACCAGCGAGTGTCCGCTGCGGCGCGCTACGCCCCGACCGTGCAGGATGGCCTCCTTGCCCTGCAGCTTCAGGTAGGAGGGGATGACCTTGACCTTGTTGGCAGCCTCATCCTTTTGCAGCCAGTCGTGCAGGGTGAAGCGATCGGGGGCGTCGCCCTGGCAGACGCATACATACTCGCGGCAAAGCTCGTGCGTGCGCACCTGCTCGGACAGGCGGGAGGCCGCCTTGCTGGTACGGGCAAACACCAGCAGGCCGCCAACAGGACGATCCATGCGGTGCACCAGGCCGATAAAGGCCTCGCCCGGCTTATTGTATTTTTCCTTGATGTACTGCTTCAGCCAGCTCAGGACGTCGGGATCGCCCGTGCTGTCGCCCTGCACCAGCATATTGGCGGGCTTGACCAGCACCACGATGTGGTTGTCCTCATAGAGGATTACGGGATCCTTGATGATCTCACTCATGCGTATTTCCTTTCACGGGAGCACGTCCCGTCAGTCCTTCTGCCAGCGTCCGCTGGCACCGCAGGGCAGCACGCCGCCCGCGCGCACCGGCAGCACCACTTCCTGCGCGTCCACCTGCCCGCCAAAGCGGGATACAACCGTGCGGCCGATGATGTTTTGCAGCACAGCCGGCTGAAAGCCTGTGGTGTAGCTGTTGATCAGGAAGAAAAGCGGCCGGGGGCTAAGCACTTGCGCGCAGGTATCAGCCAGGGTGTAGAGCTCGTTTTCCAGCTTCCAGACCTCGCCGCTGGGGCCGCGCCCGTAGCTGGGAGGATCCATCAGGATGCCGTCGTAGGTATTGCCGCGGCGAATTTCACGCCGCACAAAGGCCAGCGCATCCTCCACGATATAGCGGCAGGAGGTTTCAGGCAGACCGCTGAGCTCACGGTTTTCCTTGGCCCACTGCACCATGCCCTTGGCAGCATCCACATGGGTGACGTGCGCGCCCTCCGCAGCGCAGGCCAGGGTGGCCCCGCCTGTATAGGCAAAGAGGTTAAGCACCTTTGCCTGGCCGCCGCGTGCGCGGATCAGCCCGCGCATCCAATCCCAGTTGGCGGCCTGCTCGGGAAACAGGCCCGTATGCTTAAAGCCGGTGGGGCGCACATGGAACTTGAGATCGCCGTAGCTGATCTGCCAGCGCTCGGGCAGGCGCTCCTCAAAGCGCCACTCGCCGCCGCCACGCTCGCTGCGCAGATAGTGCGCCTGCGCGGCGCTCCAGCAGCCAGGATCAGCCTTGGGCCAGATGACTTGCGGATCGGGGCGGCGGAGCACATACTTGCCCCACCGCTCCAGCTTTTCGCCGTCGCCCGTATCCAGCACTTCAAACGATTGCCAGTGATCGGCTATAAACATTTATACCCTCTTGACGCCGATGACGGCGCTTTCTCCGTTGATGTCCCATTCCTTCACAGCTTCGCCGGTGGCGGAATCCGTCAGGGTCAAGCTGTCGGCCAGTACGCCGCTCAGCACCATGTCGCGGGCCTTGTCCAGCGCCGCAGCCAGCTTTTCGTCGCACTGGCAGGTGACGGCGATGTGATCGGTCACATCAAAACCGGCGTCCTTGCGCATGGACTGCACCTTGCTGATAAACTCGCGCGCAAAGCCTTCCTCGATCAGCGCGTCGGTCAGCTTGGTATCCAACACCACCGTCAGCTTGCCGTCCACCTGGGAGGTGTATCCTTCCTTCTTGACGGCCTCTACCAGCACGTCTTCCTTATTGAGCACGATATCGGTATCGTCCATACGCAGGGTGACGGTCTCGCCCTTTTCAAAGGCGGCGACCACGGCCGAGCCGTCCAGCTTCTGCAATTCGCCGCGCATACGGCCCAGGAAGCGGCCATAGCGAGCCTTGAGGGTGAAGAAGTTGGGCTTGAGATCGTAGCTGACAAACTCGCCCGCGTTCTGGATGAACTGCACGTTCTTGACGTTCAATTCATCCTCAACCAGCGATTTGTAGGCTTCGCCAAAGTCCGCGCCGCATACATAGAGCGTGGACAGCGGCTGGCGTACCTTGATGTTGCTCAGGTTGCGGCAGGCGCGGCCCAGCTGCACCACGTTTTCCACCGCCGCCATCTGGCGTTCGGCGTCCGTGTCGATCATGCTTTCATCGCACACAGGGAAGTCGCACAGATGCACGCTTTCGGGCGCGCTGTGATCCACGGTGCGCACGATGTTCTGATAGATGCTTTCGGACATGAAGGGCACGAAGGGGGCGATCAGGCGGCACAGGGTGGACAGCACCGTGTACAGGGTGATGAAGGCGGCTTCTTTATCGCCCTCCATGCCCTTGCCCCAGAAGCGGTCGCGGCCCAGGCGGATATACCAGTTGGACAGATCGTCCACAAAATCGGTCAGCTTGCGGGTGGCTTCAGGAATGCGATAGTTGGCCAGATCGTCGTCCACGCCGCGGATCAGCGTGTTCAGGCGGCTGAGAATCCACTTGTCCATCAGCGTCAGCTGCGCCTTGCGAAGATCGTGCTGGGTGGGATCAAACTGGTCGATATCGGCATAGAGCACATAGAAGTAATAGGCGTTCCAGAGCGTGCCCATGAACTTGCGCTGATACTCGGACACGTTGGCCTTGGTGAAGCGGCTGGGCAGCCACGGCGCGCTGGCAGCATAGAAATACCAGCGCACGGCGTCCGCGCCCTGATCGTCCAGCACATCCCAGGGGTCTACTACGTTACCCAGATGCTTGCTCATCTTGCGGCCGTCCGCATCCTGCACGTGCCCCAGCACCAGGCAGTTTTTGAAGGGCGAGCAGCCGAACACCTGCGTGGAGATGGCCAGCAGGGTGTAGAACCAGCCGCGGGTCTGGTCGATGGCCTCGGAAATGAAATCGGCCGGGAAGCGGGACTCGAACTTGTCCTTGTTTTCAAAGGGATAATGCCACTGCGCGAAGGGCATGGAGCCGGAATCGTACCAGCAGTCGATGACCTCCTTGACGCGGTGCATGGGCTTGCCGCAGTGCGGGCAGCGCAGAACAACCTGATCGATATAGGGGCGATGCAGCTCGGGCAGGTTAACCTCACCGATGGCCATATCCAGCAGCTCCTGCTTGCTGCCGATGACGTGCATATGGCCGTCCTCACACAGCCAGATGGGCAGCGGGGTGCCCCAGTAACGTTCGCGAGAAAGGCCCCAGTCCACCACGTTTTCAAGGAAATTGCCCATGCGGCCTTCCTTGATGTTGTCGGGCATCCAGTTGACGGAGCGGTTATTGGCAACCAACTGATCGCGCACGGCGGTCATGCGGATAAACCAGGTGGGGCGGGCGTAATACAGCAGCGGGGTGTCGCAGCGCCAACAGAAGGGATAATCATGGGTGAAGGGCACGGCGGCAAAAAGCAGGCCGCGCTGCTTCAGATCCTCCAGAATCAGGGGATCGGCGTCCTTGACGAACACGCCCGGCCAGGCAGTTTCGGCAACCATCTTGCCCTGTGCGTCCACCAGATTGACGAAAGGCAGGCCGTTTTCGCGGGATACGCGATTATCGTCCTCGCCGAATGCAGGGGCAATGTGAACGATGCCGGTACCGTCGGTCATGGTGACGTAATCGTCGCAGATGACGAACCAGGCTTTCTTATCCGGCTCTACAAAGCGATACAGCGGCTCATACTCCAGGCCGTGCAGCGCGGTGCCGGGCATTTCATCCAGGATTTCGGGCTCTTTGCCTTCCAACACCGTTTCTACCAGCGCCTTGGCCATGATATAAACGCGGCCTTCGGCGCGCACATGGCAGTAGGTTTCATGGGGATTGACGCACAGCGCCAGGTTGCTGGGCAGCGTCCATGGGGTGGTAGTCCAGGCAAGCAGATAGGTATTCTCCTCGCCCACAACCTTGAAGCGAACAAAGGCGGATTTTTCCTTTACGTTCTTATAGCCCTGGGCAACCTCATGGCTGGACAGCGCGGTGCCGCAGCGCGGGCAATAGGGCACGATCTTGTGTCCCTTGTAGATCATGTTCTTTTCGGCCAGCTGCTTCAGGCTCCACCACACGGATTCGATATAATCGTCATGATAGGTGACGTAGGGGTGCTTCATGTCCACCCAGAAGCCCACGCGGTTGGACATATCCTCCCACAGGTGCAGGTACTTCCAGACGCTCTCCTTGCACTCCTTGATAAAGGGCTCGATGCCGTAGGATTCGATCTGCGGCTTGCCGTCCAGACCCAGCTTCTTTTCCACCTCCAGCTCTACCGGCAGTCCGTGGGTATCCCAGCCGGCGATGCGCAGCACAGACTTGCCCTTCATGGTCTGATAACGGGGAATCAGATCCTTGATGGCGCGGGTAAGCACATGGCCGATATGGGGCTTGCCGTTGGCGGTGGGAGGGCCGTCGAAAAAGGTGAAATTATCCGCGCCGTCGCGCAGGTGGAAGCTCTTGTTGACAATATCGTTGTCCTGCCAGAACTTGAGCACTTCCTTTTCGCGCTCGTTAAAATGCATGTCGGTTGTGACTTTGCTGTACATCTGCTTGCTCCTTTCAGCCGCTTGTATCCAAAGAATAGAAAAAGCCTGTCCATCCCATGGGACGGACAGGCCGCGGTACCACCCAAATTGACGCACACTGTGCGCCCGCTCTTTGCCCGTAACGGAGGCATGCCGCGGGGGATTAGCCCGAGCTCCGGAATGATCTGGCATCGGCCGCCGCTGCCGGGCTTGCATCCTCCCCGGCTTGCTGAAAGCGCGTGTCCGCACCCGTTTCCATCATCGCATAATACTTAAGCATTATACCAGATAATCGCTGGAAATGTAAAGCCCTGAAAGCGTGAAAACTGTACTTTTCAGCGTTCCTCGCGGAAATAATTGACACCGCAGGCGGCCGGCGCCTGGTTTTCGCGGCGCATGCGGATGGAGGAGAGCACCAGCACCACGCAGGTAACGGCAAAGGGCAGCATCAGGTAAAAGGCCGAGGGCAGGGAGATAACGCTGGCGGGCACATAGAGCTTGAGGATGCGCAGCGCGCCAAAGAAGAATGCGCCCCACAGCGCCTTGGCGGGCTTCCAGGATACAAAGATAACCAGCGCCACGGCGATCCAGCCCTGGCCGGATACGCAGTCCTGCTGCCAGTTGCCGGCGCAGGTAACAAGCGAGATATACGCGCCGCCCAGGCCGCAGATTGCCCCGCCAACCAGCAGGTGCACATACTTGTACAGCGTTACGTTTACGCCGGCAGCGTCCGCAGCGCCGGGGTTTTCGCCGATGGCGCGCAGGTTCAGCCCGCAGTGCGTTTTGTTGAGATACAGATGCATACCGATGGCCAGCGCCACAGCCAGATACGTAAACAGGCTGTGGGAAAAGATCAATTGCCCAACGACAGGCAGATCGGACAGAAAGCCCATATCCAAGGGCTTAAAGACGTTGACAACGCTGGCAGGCACAACGACCACGGAGGCTGAGCTTTTTTGCAGGCTGGTGCCAAGAAAGTTGGCTACGCCCGTGCCAAAGGTGGTCAGCGCCAGGCCGGATACGTTTTGATTGGCCTTGAGCGTAATGGTCAGGAAGGCATAAATCAGTGCGCCCAGCACGCCAGCGCCGATGGCAAACAGCAGCGCGACCACAGGGCTGCCCGAAATATAGCCGCCCATGAAGGCGAAGGCCGCGCCCATGTACATCATGCCCTCTACGCCCAGGTTCAGGTGCCCGGCCTTTTCGGTGATGATTTCACCCAGCGTGCCATACAGCAGCGGAACGCCCGACAGCACGGCGGCATACAGGAAAGCAAGAAAAGTGCTCATCACTTAACCTCCTTTTTGCGCTGCACGCGATAGGTGATAAAGAACTCAACGCCCAGAACAAAGAACAGGATAATGCCTTGCAGAATGCCGAAAAACTCGCTGGAAATCTTGTAAACCGTCTCCACCGACGCACAGCCCTTTTTGAGCACGCCAAACATCACGGCTACAATCAGGATGCCAACGGGGGACAGCCGCGCCAGCCAGGCCACGATGATGGCCGTAAAGCCGTCGCCGCCCGCCACGCTGTCGGTCAGCATCTTGTTGGCGCCGCTGGCCTGAATCATGCCGGACAGGCCGCAGACGCCGGCGCTGATAAACATCGTGCGCAGGATGATGCGGTTGACCGGCATGCCCGCGTAGCGCGCGGTGGTGATATTGTCGCCTACCACGGTCAGCTCATAGCCGTGCTTGGTATAGCGCAGGTAAATCAGCACAAACAGCGCGATTGCCAGGGCAAAGATCCAGCCCGCGTGCACGCCGAGCACGCTGGGCAAACGCGCAGCAGCGGCAAAGCGCGGCATTTCGGGGAAGCCGTTCTTGGCCGGATCGCGCCAGGGTCCCTCGCGCAGATACTGGATAAAATAGGCGGCGATATAGTTCATCATCAGGGTGAACAGCGTTTCGTTGGTGCCAAACTTTGTCTTGAAAATTGCCGGGATCAAGCCCCACAGGCCGCCCACGATAAAGCCAGCCACGGCCATCACCGTCAAAAGCAGCCAGCTCGGCCAGTCAAACGAATAGGCAAAGAAGGAAGCAGCGATGGCGCCGATGCAGATTTGGCCCTCCGCGCCGATGTTCCAGAATTTCATTTTGAACGCCAGCGTTACGCCAAGCGCCACGATGGCCAGCGGCACGGCGTTTCGCACCACGCTTGCGCGAGCGGTCTTCTTGGCCAGCGCGCCGTTCAGCATGGTCTGATAGACCAGCAGGGGGTTATAGCCCAGGCACAGCAGGATCAATCCACCCACCACCAGCGCCAGCAGCACGGCCGCTACGCGCAGCAGCGCGGCCTTCCAGGCGGCCATGGGCGCGCGCTGGGCCACGTGCAGCCCGGCAAAAGACAGCTTAGGCATAGTCATCCTCCTCATCGTCGTGCTCCCACGCGCCGGTCATTTTCAGCCCCAGCAGCTCTTTGGTGGCGTATTTGCTGTTTACAATGGCGGATACCCGGCCGTTGCACAGCACCAGGATGCGGTCGCACAGGGACAAAAGCACATCCAGATCCTCGCCGATAAAGAGCACGCCTACGCCCTTTTTCTTCTGCTCGTTGAGCAGATGATAGATCGTCATGGAGGAATTGATATCCAAGCCGCGCACCGGATAGGCAGTGATCAGCACACGGGGATTGGCGTTCAGCTCGCGCCCCAGCAGCACCTTCTGCACGTTGCCGCCCGAGAGCTTGCGCACCTGAGTGGAAATGGAAGGAGTGGAGATTTCAAGCTCCTTAACCATTTGGACGGCTTCATCCTTGGCCTGACGGCGGCGCAGAAAAACGCCCTTCTGATCGCGGTAGGTTTTCAAAAGCAGGTTGTCATACAGGCTCAGGCCACCCGCCAGACCCATACCCAGGCGATCCTCAGGGATGAAGGACATGCTGACGCCGCGGTTAATAATCTCGCGCGGGGTCAGGCCGTCGATGCGCTTGTTTTCCATCAGGATGGAGCCGCCTGCGATGGGATGCAGGCCGGCGATGGACTCGCACAGCTCCTTCTGTCCGCTGCCGGCCACGCCCGCTACGCCCAGAATTTCACCGGCGCTGAGGGTAAAGCTCACATCTTTGAGCGCCTGTGAGCCGTCCGCACGGAAAACATTGAGCGCGTGTACGTCCAGCAGCTCATTCCCCACGCTGGCTTCGGCGCGTTGAATGTTCAGGTCTACCGCATGGCCTACCATCAGGGAGGTCAGTGCGTATTCATCGGTTTCGGCGGTATTGACCGTGGCGACGGATTTGCCCTTGTGCAGCACGGTTACGCGGTCGGACACGGCCAGCACCTCATCCAGCTTATGGGTGATGATAATGACGGCATGACCTTCGCTGCGCATCTTGCGCAGTATTTCAAATAGGGTGGTAATCTCCTGCGGGGTCAGCACGGCCGTGGGCTCGTCCAGGATCAAAAGATCCGCGCCGCGGGAGAGCACCTTAATAATTTCTACCGTCTGCTTTTCGCTGACGGACATATCGTATATCTTTTTATTCAGATCCAGATGGAAGCCGAACTGTTCGCACAGCTGCTCCGGCTGGATGCGCAGGTGCGCGCCCGCGCCCAGCATGATGTTTTGCCGCGCAGTAAACACATCCACCAGCTTAAAATGCTGGTGCACCATACCGATTCCCAGGGAAATGGCTTCCTGCGGAGAACGGATATTCACTTTTTTGCCAGCCAGATAGATTTCGCCCGCGTCCGGCTGATAAATGCCGGACAGCATATTCATCAGCGTGGTTTTGCCCGAGCCGTTTTCGCCAAGCAGGGCCAAAATTTCGCCCTTGCGGACGTTCAGATCGATCCCATCGTTGGCGACCACCGCGCCGAAGCGCTTTGTCAGCCCGTGTAGCTCAATGGCATACTGCGCCAAAAGAACATCCCTCCCGCCATGGATTGAATGTTCTTATTATAAGGCAAACATTCGAACAAAATCAAGTGCAAAATGTTCGGATTTCTTACAAATTTCGCGTTCGTTTTTTGTTATAGCGCCATGCTCACCGTGCCATATACGCAAAAGCCGATCGCTGCGGCCAACAGGCACCATTCCCACACGCGCAGGCTGCGCCGCCGTCCGGGCAGGCACAGGTACAGCACGGCGTATGGAATCATATCGCAGGTATAGCGCGCTCCAAATTGATATCCGCCGAAGGTGCGATGCATCAGCAGCAAAAGCAAATGCAGGATAAAGCAAAGCATCAGCCCACCCTTGAGCAGCGTAAAGCGGCGCGCGCAGAGATCCGCGGCGCACTGAACGAGCAGCAGGATAAAGATGGGGCTGGCAAGCAGGAAGGAAAAGCCAAACTGATTCAGCGTCCAGCCGTCCATACCTTCAGAGAAGGGGAGCCCCAGCACGAATGTTTTGAAATTGGCCGGGATGTGCCACAGCGCAAACTGCGTGCCGCCCTGGGTGGAAAATTCCGGCAGGTAATTATGCCCAAATTCCAGCGGATTGCCAAAGCGCGCGTAGTTGTACAAGGCATAGGCGGCCGCCACAAACAGTCCCAGCAGCGTGCCCAGAATCAGCCGATGCAGCAGCGTAGACCAGGCTTGTCCGTCCCTGCGTGCCATATCAATATACAGCGCATAGAGCAACAGCCCGTATAGCACATTAAAGGGGCGGCAGCCGACGGCCAGCGCGTACAGAAAAAGCGCCGGTGTGGGATGATCGCGCAGCATCAGCAGGAGGGCAAGGCAGGTCAGCATATAGGCCAGCAGCTGTGCCTGATACCATACAGCGCCGTCCAGCGTCAGTGCCAGCAGGCAACTGCCAAAGCTGCATAGCAACGAAAGCCCCGCGGCGGAGGCTTTGTCGTAGCCGGCGTCGCGCATCATACGGTAAATCGCCAGCAATCCAAAGAGCATATACAGCTTTACCAGCAGATGGTCGGGCGTATTTTTACCAAACAGGAAGGTGAGAAAATACAGCGGCACGCTGGGCACTGGGGGAAAGGAAACAAAGTACTTGCCCTGATAAATGGCCAGCTCCAGCCAGGGATAATCCTGGCTCAGGCAGATTTGCCCATCCCGCCAGGCAAGCGCCTGCAGGGTATAGGTGCAGTAGCCGGACGGCCCGATGGGATTGCGCCCCATCAGCGCGCAGAGCGTGCAGTAAAACACAGCCGTTGACCAGCACAGCAGCAGCGGCGTATAATCGGCGCGGCGCGCACGGCGATAAATGTTGCCGCACGCGCCGCCTACAAAATGACAAAAGTGATTCATTATCTCATTTCTTTGCTGTCATAGCCCAGCGTTTTCAGATCCGCCGCGCTGTTGCGCCAATCGGGGCGTACCTTGACCCACAGCTGCAGATTAACCCGCATGCCCAGCAGCGCTTCCATATCCACGCGCGCCTCACGGCCGATCAGGGACAGCATCGCTCCGCGCTTGCCGATGATGATGGCCTTGTGTGAATCGCGTTCGCAGTAGATATCCGCATGGATTTCCATTAGGTTGTCGTTCACCTTTTTCATGCCCAGGATTTCCACGCCCACGCCGTGCGGCACCTCGTCCCGCAGGTGTAGCAGCGCCTTTTCGCGCACGATTTCGGCGCACAGCACGCGCTCGGGCTGGTCGGTGATCATATCCTCGGGGAAGTAGCGCGGGCCGGTAGGCATTAGTTTAAACAGCTCCTGGGTAAGCAAATCCAGATGCGCGCTGGTCTTGGCGCTGATGGGCAGGATTTCGGCAAAGCCCATCTCCTTAAACTGATCGATCACGGGCAGTACACGCTCGTTGTCAATCAAATCGCACTTGTTCAGCAGCAGGATGGCGGGCACGCCCTTCTTGGCCATGTCTTCCGCGATTTTACGATCCTGCGGGCCGACGGCGGTTACATCCACCATCATCAGCAGCGCGTCTATGCCCTCCAGGCCGCTCTGCACAGCCTGCATCATATAGCTGCCCAGCTGCGTGCGGGGCTTATGGATGCCGGGCGTGTCCACAAAAACCATCTGGTAGCCCTCGCCGCTCATGACGCCCAGCAGACGGTTGCGCGTGGTCTGCGGACGGTCGGACACGATGGCGATTTTTTCACCCACCAGGGTGTTCACCAGCGTGGATTTGCCCACGTTCGGGCGGCCCACCACGGCCACAAAGCCGGATTTGAAATCAATTTTCGTCATTTGCGTTTAGTCCTTTCCAAGATAATCGCCCGTGCCGTTAACCGGGCCGAATGCGCCGTAGAGCAGTTGATCCAGCGTGGCCTCGGCGCGCTGAGCGCCGCAGGCCGTGATAACGCGCAGGTGCGGGGCAAACTCGCACAGCGCCTGACGGCAGATGCCGCAGGGCCAGGCCAACGCCTTTTCGGTGGCGATGGCGATGGCTACAAACTCGTGCGCGCCCTCGCTGACCGCCTTGAACAGCGCCGTGCGCTCGGCGCAGTTGGTGGCGCCGTAGGAGGCGTTTTCGATATTGCAGCCCGTAAACACGCGGCCGTCCGCCGCCAGCAGGCAGGCGCCCACCTTGAATTTGGAATAGGGAGAATAGGAATACTGCATCGCCTTGGCGGCCAGCGCCAGCAGCTCGTCATCGGATACGCGGGAGATTCCAGCTTCGTTCATGGCTTTTTCCTCCATTCTTCGCATTTGAGATTTATCCTGATCGTTCATATGATCGTAACCCATCAGATGAAAAAGCGCGTGCGCGGTCAGATAGCACAGCTCGCGCTCAAAGGAGTGGCCGTATTCCGCCGCCTGCGCGCGGGCATGATCGAGCGATATAATGATATCGCCCAGCCTACAGGCGCTCTCCTGCGGATCGTATAAGCTGCGCAGGGTCTTTGGACAATGTCCGGCCGTATGCCGTGGATTAAACGGCCCGGCGGGAAAAGACAGCACGTCGGTCGCACGATCCACATTGCGCTGTTCGCGATTGATCTGGTGAATGTCCGCATCGTCCGAAAAGCGCAGGTAGGCCATGCAGGGCTGCGTTACGCCCTCTGTGGCCAGGCAGCAGCGCGCCACGCGCAGAAGCGTTTGTTCCGCGCCCTCAGGCACAGGCAGCGCGCAGTCAAAATCAAAGTGAAATTCATTCATTTTCGGAGCTTTCTTTCTTGCTTTCATCTTCAGCGGGCGTATCGGGCTCATCCGAGATCGGAGGCTGCTCGGAGGTTTCGCCTTCCGCTTCAGGCTTATCATCTGTTTGCGCGGCGGGCGCATCGTCCTGGCGCTCGCGCAGCACTTCCTCTACGGACAGCGGCTCGGAGGCGGTGGGCGGCTCGATGACGGGCAGCGGCCGAGCAGGCTCAAACTGCTCGGGCTCCACATAGACAGGCTTTGGCGCGACTTCGGGAGTCTCCGGAGACAAAACGGTCTTGCCGGGCTGCGGGGGCAGATCCTCCTGAGCGGCTTCCTCACCATCCCAGGGTTCCTCTGCGTCACGCACGGCGGGCGGCTCGGCGGTGGGATGTTCTTTCGTCTGCGGAATGTGCGCGGGCGGATCGGGATACTCGATGCGCTCGTGGAACACGCCGTTGAGCACCGTGGCGCAGGCGTGGCAGATGCGGTCGATATCGCGCAGCGTCAGGGGGCTGTTGGAAAGCTGACCATCCTGCAGCTTGCCGCGCACAAGCTTGACGATAAAGTCCTCAATCGCATCGGGGGTAGGATTCTGCATGGAGCGCACCGCGGCCTCGATGGTATCGCACAGCAGCACGATGGCGCCTTCACGGGTGGCGGGCGGGTTGCTGTCATAGCGGTAATCCGCGATATCCACGGGCTTGCCGTCGGCGTTTTTAAGCGCCTGGGTGTAGAAATACATCACCGGCGTATTGCCATGATGCTCTAAAATGATCTGCGATACCTCGCGCGGCAGATGGTAATTGCGTGCCAGGGTCACGCCGTCACGCGTGTGCGCGATGACGATCTGCGCGGCGGTATAGGGATCGGTTTCGTTCAGGCGGTTTTCCGCGCCAAGCTGGTTTTCCTTAAAATACATGGGACGGCGCAGCTTACCCACATCGTGATAATAGCCGCCAACGCGCGCAAGCAGGGGATTGGCACCGATGGCCTCTGCCGAGGCCTCGGCCAGATTGGCCACCACGATGGAGTGGTGGTAGGTGCCGGGGGCTTCCAGTAGCAGCCTGCGCATCAACGGATGATTGGGGTTGGACAGCTCCATCAGCTTGGTGGGGGTAGGCAGGTTGAACAGCGCCTCCAGCAGCGGCTGAATAGCCAGGCAGAAAACAGCAGCGATGCCCGCCCCACCCATGGTCTCCAACGCGTCGGTTAGCATGCCGCCCACGCTGCTGGTCATCAGGCCCAGCGCCAGCATGACCAGAAAGTTGCACAGCGCGGCAGCAACGCCCGCGGCGATCACGCGCAGACGGTTGCCGTGGCGGCTGAGGATAGCTGCTGCCAGCGTGCCCGAGCACAGCGTGCAGCTGAGCAGCTGCACCATTTCACTGGTATAGCTCCCGCTTCCGCCCGCAGCCAAGGCGCTTACAAGGATGGCAATAGCGATATTGAAAATAAGCCCCGTGGGCAGACCCAGCATAGCCGTGAGCAGCATGGCGCACAGAAGCGTGGGGGCAAGGCGGATATTGACCATGCGCATCAGCACGCAGGCGACAAGCGTTACGATGCATACGATAAACAGCAGAATCAGCCGCCGGTAATCCGCCGTGATATCATGGCATACCATGCGCAGCAGCACCATGGCAAGCCCCATCACCAGCGTGATCAGCAGCCCAGCGCCCAGATAAATGCTGATATCCACGGTGGTGTTGTTCAGCAGCCCCAGATTGGACAGCATATCGTACTGATAGCGCTCCACATGGCCCTCGCCCTTGACGACGATATTCTGCCCCTGCTTGTACACAATGGGCTCTACGCTGTCGCGCGCCAGCTGACGTGCGGCCTCGGTGGCCTCCTGATCGATAACCATGTTGGGACGGATGACCGTGCGCAGAAGCGGCTGCACAATATTTTGCAGAAGGCTGGTGTCCACACGATAGCCGACGATCTGCATAATGCTGGCCACGGCCTCGTTTTCCTGACCCTCAGTGACATAGCTGGCCATGGTGTTCTGCACAGCGGCGTAAAGGGTGGTATACAGGCTGCTCAGATCGGCGTGTGTGGTGTTCAGCAGCGTGCGCAGCTGATAATCGCGCAGGTCAAGCAGCGTCAGGATGGTGCGGGCGTAGGCAAGCTCGTCCGCAGCGTAGCGCCGGTTTGGGCCGTAATCCTCCAGCGTTTCGCTGTATTGGAGGACGGCCTTCATCTGGCTGAATATCTGATCAAAATTGCTCAGGACGCTTTCTGTAACGCCCTCTACAAAATGATAGGTCGGCTGCACGGCCTGCGCCGCCGCTGTGCGCAGGGCTTCTGTGGTTACTTCGTCCACCACGTCGCGGTTGGCGGTGATGGTGTGCCGGGGGACCATGCCGATGGCGATGTCATAGCGGACGGGCATGATCGCGCCGCAGAAAACCGCCAGCATCACCGCGATGCCGCATACGGAGACCAGCGTGCGCATGGAAAGCGCCGCATTTTTGAAGCGCTTTGCCAGAGCCTTGGCGCGGGTAAGGAACCTGCGCATCCGTGCCCTGGTCATGCGGCCGGATTGCTGCGTGCTCATGCTTTACCTCCGTTTTTTTCATATTTTTCATAGGCCTGCACAATGCGCTGCACCAGCTCGTGGCGCACTACGTCGCGGGCGGTCAGCTCCACGATGGCCACGCCCTCCACATTGCGCAGGACGTTTACGGCTTCCACCAGGCCGCTTTTCTTGTCCCTGGGCAGATCGGTCTGGGATACGTCGCCGGTTACGATGCAGCGGGAGTTTGCGCCCAGGCGGGTCAGAAACATTTTCATCTGCTCACTGGTGGCGTTCTGCGCTTCATCCAGGATGATAAAGGCATCGCTGAGCGTGCGGCCGCGCATAAAGGCAAGCGGAGCCACCTCCACCGTGCCGCGCTCGGCCAGGCGCTGATAGGAATCCGCACCCATCAGCTCGTGCAGCGCGTCATAGAGCGGGCGCAGATAGGGATCCACCTTCTGCGTCATATCGCCGGGCAGAAAGCCAAGCTTTTCGCCGGCCTCTACCGCCGGGCGCGTCAGCACAATGCGCTCTACCTCCTTGGCCTTGAGGGCAACCACCGCCATGGCCATGGCCAGGTAGGTTTTGCCCGTGCCCGCAGGGCCCACGGCCAGCGTCAGCTCATGCTTGCGCACAGCCTCCACATAGGCGCGCTGCCCCAGCGTTTTGCTGCGGATGGGGCGGCCGCGGTGGGTGATGGCGATGACATCGCTGCCGCTAAGCTGATCCAGCAGGTCGCTTTTGCCCTCGCGTACCAGCGACACCACATAGCGGATGCGCATGGGATCTACCGTTTCGCCGTGCTGCAAAAGCATAATCAGCCGTGCGACGGCGGTTTCTGCAGCCGCGACATTTTCAGCGTCCCCGCGAAATTGCAGCTCCTGCCCGCGCAGGGCGCTGACGACGGACAATTCCTGCTCCAGCACGGCCATGTTGCGGTCGTTCATGCCAAAGAGCTTTTGATAAGCGTCAATATTTTCCAAAGAAAGCAGCAATGAGCACCGATCTCCTACTCAGGTGATATGGGGAGAAAGCGACCGATTTCCATCTGCATTTCGGCAGTGGCAACCGCCATTATATTTCCCCCTTCTATCATACTATAATCCAGCCATTTGTCAATAATTTCATCGCTTCCGCCGCAAAAAGTAAGCAGTTTCTGCATGGCAAGGCGGCCGGATTCATGCTGTAACGCCTGTTCATCACGCGGGTTTTCCTCCAGCGCAACCTCATAAATCGTCTGGCGCTCTACCCAAATTGGCAGCCAGGCGGCGATGGGATACAGGCGCTCGGCTTCGGTTTCGGCGGTCAGATACTCTGGCTCCGACTGCAGGGCATAGTGATAAAAAGGGCAGGCAATCACCATGCGCTGCATGCTGCGACCCGTGCGAATGCTTTGCGTTTGCGTGCCGCTTAGCACGGCGGAGGCGCTTTTCCATACGCGCGCCGTGATCCGTCCGCTGGCGTGCACGGGGGTAAAGGATTCATCCTTGGCACGTTCGCGGCCATAGATCAGCACGTCACCCGCGCGGACGGTATCGCCCGCTGAAACCGCCGCTTCGCCTGTGTATACATCGATGTGCGCAATCACGCCGTCGCAGACAGCCACGATATTGCCTGCCGCCGTCTGGCTGATGCCGCTTGGCATGGGCACCCCCTGCGTGATTTCAATTCTGAGCGTTACGCCCTGAATCCGCGCGCGCACCCAGGCGATTCTGGGCAGGCGATAGAGCAGATCATCGCAGATTTGGCTGGTTTGAATGGCGGATTTGAGCCTGCCTGGCCGCAGCCCCTGCGCGTGCAGATATTGGCGCACCTCGCCCGCATACGCGCCCGCGCCGCTGATATCAATTCGCCAGAAAAACTGCAGCGAAAAGGCCAGGCAGCACAGGGCGGTCAGCAGGGCAAGCACGGCCGGCAGCAGGCGCGGCCACTGGGTCAGGCAGCGCGCATAGCCGCGCACGGGCAGGGGCGCGCAGGCAAAGCCGAGGCTTTTCAGCAGCTCGTTTATGCGCTCATGATCGCCGCTTTCATAATAAAAGGAGAGCGTTTTTGCATCCCCGCGGCGCACATCATAAAGCTGGATGCCAGCGGATCTGAGCCTTTCCAGCAGTCGCTCCGCACCCAGGCCGCGGCAGGATACGCCGTACAGCAGCGCCCTCATGGGGTAAACTCCAGCCGCTGTATCTGCCCGGTAATAGCCGCGTCCTGCGCGCCGTAGGCGCTCAGCGCAAGGGCGCAGCCGCCGACGGTGAGATAGCCGTTCCCTGTGCGCAGCCGGATACAGGATGGATCAAAGCTCAGTATGCCCCGATGCTGCTCCACCAGCAGCGCGCGCTGCGCAGTAAGCACGATGCGCATGTCGCCGGAGGTAGCCTCGGCGGGCAGGAAACCGTTCAACCGCATAAAAATCCCCCCGCGCATTGTATGCGCAGGGGGATGGGAATGATGCGGAAAAATCAGATCTTGAACTGGGCGATATCCTTTTCCAGGTCGTCGCAGTCCTCCGCATAGACCTCCAGGGAAATGGGGCGGCTGAGATCCAGGGAGAAGATGCCCAGGATGGACTTGGCATCCACCACATGGCGGCCGGCGCGCAGATCCATGTCGAAGGGATAGCGGTTGACGATGTTGACGAAGGTCTTCACTTCCTCAGCAAAGCTGAGCTTGATGGGAATCGATTTCATGGAAATCCTCCTTTTGATGGTGTGATTTTGCACAATAAAACCGGGATGCGTATTTGCATGCCCTTATTATAACCGGACAAAGCGCCAAAATCAAGCGTTGGCGCGCAGCTTTTCGATGGCTTTTTGCACGCGGGCAAGCGTTTCGTCACGACCCAGCAGGTAGGCGATTTCAAACGCGCCGCCGGGCGTGGAGGCAAGACCGCTCAGGGCAATGCGCAGCGGCCAGAGCACTGCGCCGTTCTTTTTGCCCGAGGCTGCGATGGCGGCCATGACGGTATCGTGAATGACGCTTTCCTGCCAGGTGGCAATGCCCGCTAGCACAGGCTGCACCATTTCCAGCGCCTCCAGGGCTACCTGGGGATTGGTCTTCATCTTCTTGTTGTTGTACAGCTCCAGATCGTATTCCG
>OLNF01000639.1_pt1 | contig 31121 bp, 35 predicted proteins | sample 1673061 | NCBI WGS metagenome assembly OLNF01 (sample SAMEA3136751, study PRJEB25190) | human gut metagenome
AATCCAAGAGGATATATAGCTCTTTTAGAGTTTACACAGAATTAATTACAGTCTCAATAAAAAAAGACAGCGGATTTTTCTCCACTGTCTTAAAGTAATCAGTACATTATTATTGCATGTTAAGTTTTGCCGGAAGCTCATCGGGTGTAACTTGATGATTTTTGTCTGAAAGTGCCTCACAAAGACGATCAGCATTTTCAAAAGTATTAGGTATAACTTCCATTATATCATTCGGCTGACAGTCTAACCAGGTGCAGAGAGCTTCTATAGATTTGCTATCAACGGATGTTTCACGGGTACGTTTTTCGTATTTGGCTGGTTTTGATCCTGGTATTTTGTAATTGTATTCTTCAAGTATACCCGTGCCGATTTTTAATTTTCTTAAAGTCTCTTGACCGATTATATTATCATTTCTTATATGGGAAGTATTTTTTCCTCTTTTTTTCATTAGCTCAAATAATTTTTTATAACTTATCATTCCCAAATCTCCTCTTTACACTAATATTGTAGCATTTTAAGAGAATATTAACAAGTATATATATTGGTTCTGATCTTCAATTTACATTAAAAATGAGGAACATAAATACCACTGCTGGGATATGCTGATTTTGAGGCATTCTACAATTTCTTTGAGTGGCAATTTTTGTTTTTAGGCTTTGTGGCACAAGGGTTTAACATCAAGGGAATTTATTTTTGGTGGTAAAGCCCAGATAAATTCTCTTTTTCTAGTATCGTTGGATGCATCATAGTATGTGTAATGAATATGGTTATTATAATTGCTACAAATAATAATCCATACAGGAAAATCTTCATATTCATCATAAGCAACAAATGCAATGGTATCATTAAAAAATGCGCCTTTTGTTTTCGCAACACAAAATGTATACCCTAGATTCCATAAGTGAGTAGCAAGCTGCTGCTTTTTTTTGTATTTACATAAATCTTCATATGTTTTTATTCCTGAAATATCCTTTATCAGTGAGGTTAAAAAGTTTTCTGGTATGATTAGTGGATCTTTTTTAGAAAAAAGTCCTCCTTTGGTAATTGCTTTAATTTTATACATCTTATTATCAACTCCTAGTTTAGTTATTTTTATTAAATATAGTGTGTTTGTTACTTTGCCTTGCAAGGAAATAAACTGTGCAGAATCGAACTGCATAAATCAACCAGCTTGACAGCTTAAGTATTATTTTGCCTTTGGATTGAATGTGATTGATATAGTTATATATTACCAGTTTTATGCTTGAAATCAAGTATGAAATTTGTGCAAGTTGAATATTACTTAGTGCAAAAAAAGTAATATTCAACGCAAAAATTGTGCAATATTTATAAAATAGATGTTGGTTTATTGGTTAATAATGTGATGAACAAGGAAGAATATTAGTGCAAATTTACTTTTTATACGTTATTTAATATCTGTACTTTCTATGTTATGACGAACAGAAAAAACACTTTAGTTGAGTGACGTAATATTCGTGCTTAGAATATTTTTTCCTATAAGATTGCTGCTAATGCGATTACTTGGGCTTCTGACAAGTGGTCAATTACTGTGTTACCGTTTCTGTCTGCCAGTTCATATTGATCGGGAATAGTTCCAAAGAATCCATCAAACTGATTGGATAAACAATAACCTTTTTCATATAACTTTTTTTCCGCTTCTTTCATTTGGTAGCCTCCTGTATTTTTTTATCTGTGAGTTGCTTTGTTGAGATAATTATACACAAGTATTAGTGCAATTACAATTGAAAGATCAAACAAAAATCACGAAGAATAAAACACTAATATTTGTGCAAAAACACGATTGACTAAAACACAAGTATTAGTGTAAAATGCAATCAAGATAAATTAACCGAAGGAGGAAGAACACATGACATACTTCACGGATATTCATTCATTAGAGGAACTGAGAAAAGAATATAAAAGACTTGTAAAAGAAAATCATCCAGATAACGGCGGTTCTGAGGATGCTATAAAAGTTATCAATGTAGAATATGAAATAACTTTTAAAGTATTAGCAAAATCAGATACAATCAACGCCAGAAAGTACGATATGGCAGCAGATGAACAGATTCGGGACATTATCAATATAATTACAAATTTTGATATTAACATTGAAATATGTGGTTCTTGGATTTGGGTGTCCGGCAACACATACACTTGCAAAGATGATTTAAAAAGTAACGGTTTCCATTGGGCAAGCAAGAAAAAAATGTGGTACTGGCACGATCCAGAAGAACAGACACGGAGCAATGGGAAAACTACAATGGATGATATCCGCAATAAGTACGGATCGGAAACAATCAAGAAAGCGGTAACAAAGATGTGCATTAGTGCATAGGAGATTAGAGGGACAAAGCAATGTCCCTTTAACTTCATACAATATTAAGATAGTAGGAAGGGAGTGGAGCTGATGAAGTATATCATTTATCACAGCAATGACAAAGTTAGCAGAGTTGACGGAAGAAAAGAATTACTTAAGCAGATATCACAATTGAGAAAAGAAGACATTGAAGATATCAGAAAGGTTTATAAGTCCGGCGTTACGGATTCTGTATTTGAGTTATATAAACCGTATATGCGATGATAAAAGAAAAGTACCAAAATAACGGTTATGTGAAAAGTACCAAATATAGAACGGTATGAGAAAGAAAAGCAGATGTGGAATATATCAAAATAACGGAACGCTTAATATGGTACATTCCACCGTCCCAAAAGAAAGGAAAAAGGACATGAAAAAGAAAATGATAATCGGCTATTGCAGAATTTCAACGGCACGACAGAACATTGACAGACAAGAAAGAAATATTCTTGCACGCTACCCGGATGCAAAAATCTACAAAGAAGTTTATACCGGAACAAAAATTGATGGGCGAAAGTCTTGGAATATGCTATACAAACTTGTGAAGTCGGAAGCCGAGAAACAAGATATAACAATCGTCTTTGATTCGGTATCACGAATGAGCAGAAATGCAGACGAGGGATTTGAACTATACAAAGAACTGTACAGTATCGGAGTTCGTTTAGTATTCATTAAAGAGCCACATATAAACACAGATACATATAAAGAACAGTTAAATAAGCAAATCAAATTAGATACAAGTACAAGCGATAAAGCAGAAGCTAAACTAATGAACAGCATAGCAGAAGCATTAAATACTTATATGATGGATTTAGCGGAAAAGCAAATAAAATTAGCTTTTGAGCAATCGGAGAAAGAAGTTGCAGACCTGAGAAAAAGAACGGCAGAAGGACTCTTGACCGCCAAATTAAACGGAAAACAGGTTGGACGGGTTGAAGGTCGTAAATACGAATCTAAAAAGGCAAAGACAGCGAAAGAACGGATCATAAAGATAAGTAAAACTTTTGAGGGCAATCTTGCGGATGCTGAATGTATTGAAATGTTGCAGATTAGCCGGAATTCCTACTATAAATATAAAGCTGAGATAAAAGCGGAAATGTCGTGTTAAATTGTTATAAATGTTTTGAACCGGGGGCGAAAATCCCCGGTTCTTTTTATTCTGGTTATTCTTCCCTGCAAGAGCAATCATTTTATTTTGTAGAATGGTAGGGGGTATATTTACATTTTCACGGCGATCCGGCTGGCGTTCATTCCGCTTCGAGGTCTATCTCAGTCTGCTATTAAGGTATGAGAAGTCGAACCTAAATTACCAGGTATATTTACAATCGAGGCATTCAAAGGATTTCCCCAGTTTTCGTGAAGCTAATCCTGTAGCGGTTACGGAGATAGCACGGCTTGTTGTTGTAATCCGGCGAGTATGTGTACCTCCACAAGTCGGACATTTAGGATGATCTAATTTGTATTGCCGTTGTTTTTGCGCAGCTTGTACTTCTTTTGATTTTGCAATGGCTTCTTGAACCCTTTTGTCAGTTTCCATCATTTTATCTAATTCAAGAATAGTATTGCTATCGGAAAGTGAATTTTTATACTTATGAAGTTTATATAATTCTTGGATGAAGGCTATATCTAATATGAGGAAAACAATAAAAATTAAAAATCCCAAAATCGTTAAACCAGGGGAATTAGCCGGGAAAAGTCCAGCAATAGTAAGGAGCGCACCTAAGACGGTAAATACTACAGTCATACATAACATTCCGATATTTGTATTCGTTTTTTTACTTATAAATTCTTTTGAAAAGTCAATGTTAGTTGATGTTTCTGTTTTTGAATCAGTTATTCCCATTTTTTAATCCTTTCGTTTTTAGAGTTTAGTTAGGTTTCCATTTATTACCGCAATTTCCACATATATTTATGACTTTACCGCTGCCAATAAAGCCGAGCATAAGGGAATATCCTCTTGTTGTAGTCGTAACAGAGGTTGAGCCACATTTCGGGCATTTTAATGTAGTGGTAGCAGTATTTTTAACATTTGATGTTGAAAAACGTGGAACGGATGCTAATGCAGATTCATAAGTTATTTCATCTGGATTAGAAGAGTGCCATTGTAAGAGTGTGTTGTACAGTTGTGTTCCCATCGTTTCCTTTAAGTTGTTGCTGATATCGGAAGGTGCATATGTAACAATTTGGTAAATAGGAAACCAATCAATTGTCGGAAACCCGTTCAGTTTCTTGCATCTGCTACATTTTTCGCCGTACTCAGTAGCTAAAAATTTAAACGTCTCATAAGAAAGTTTTTGGAAATCAACCAATTCATAATATAATTTATTGCTTTTCCAGCTACTGTATATTTCCAGTTTTTTTAACAACTCATAGACTGTCTGTGCAATAGCATCTTCGGTATTTTCTGTTTTGAATGCACGCATTTTTGCAACTTTTTCTGAAATATATGGATATAGTTTAATGGTAGCATCTGTGCCAGATTCTTTTGATTGAACCCTGGCAGTTGCAAGGTTTAGGATATCTGCTTTTAGAGAAGGGATATCTTGCTTATTAACCGATACTTCATTGAGGGGATATCCACAATGAATGCATTGTGACGATTTATCAGAAATCTCTTTTCCACATTCAGGACATTTAATAAGTGCCATGTTTTCCTCCTTTAAAGGTGCGTATTTTAGAACAATAGTGCCTATGATAATACTAATTCTATTCTAATGTCGTGATAAACTTAAGTCAACATATCGGTTCAAATATTTTGGATTAAATTGAAGATATTAGGACTTATTGGAAGGAGATGACAAGATGACCTTTAATGAATGCGGATTTCAGGAGCGGATTAAGGCTTTAAGAAAGCAAAAAGGGTATACGCAACAGCAGTTAGCGGATATATTTTGCATCTCCAAGTCAAATGTAAATTATTATGAGAAGACAACAAGAGCACCATCGCCGGATGTATTTATAAAGTATGCTGAAGAGTTTAACGTTTCTATTGATTACTTGTTTGGCAGGGAAAAGCCAGCAGGAAATACACTAGATGTATCAGGACTGTCAGAAGAAGAAATTACAATGATTCAAAATATGATTGATACGTTGCGAAAAAAGAATAAATAATTTAGAGTCTGTCTGTTCAGGCTCTTTTTTTATGTGAGGAATTTATGATAATTAGACACGAATACGAAATTGAATTAAAAAAAATTGCTATTGCATTAAAACAGAGGAAGATAATAATTGCCCTATTTGCAAAGAAAAAATGAAAGTACGAGATAGCAGAAAAAGAACTGTATTGGATGAATGTGGAGAAAAATATATCTTTAGTTTACGGCGATTTCAATGTAGTACATGCAAAAGTCTACACTTAGAACTGCCAGATTGCATAATCCCACGCAAAAGATATTCAAGAAATGCTATAGATATGGTTGTAGATGGAAAATGTGATTACTATATTATGGATCAAAGCACAATTTATAGATGGACACACCCGTTCTGCAATGACAAAGAGATATCAGATTGATATGATACGAAGCAGGGAGGTGTCATTATGAAAAGAAAAAAATCTTTCCTTATTATAATATGTTTTGCGCTACTACTGCTTTTTGCATTCATTTTTTTCTTTGGTCGGCAAGGAAAAATAGATAATCCTTTATTGCCTATTGATGAACTGGCTGAGAAATGGAAAGGAAATCAAGACTTACCGAGCGGTGGAGAAAATCAAGAAATTGATGTTCCTGGATTCAAAACCCTTGTATTTAGAGCAAATCAAACGAGCCAAAAAGTCAATTTCTACAATCCAGAAGAAAATGAGTGCTTATTTAAGTTGAAACTTTATGCAAATGATAAACAGCTATGGGAATCCGGCTATATTCAACCAAGTGATGGTTACTATGATATTGAAATTAGTGATCCGTTAGATGTTGGAGAATATGATGGAAAACTCATATATCAATGCTATAAGGATGATGGAACACAGCTTAATAGTGCGGTAGTGACATTTAAACTGATAGTAAAGGAGCAATAGCATGAAAAGAGTTTTAGCAGCAATGCTTTGTATGAGTATGCTGATGGTTGGATCAACTACGGCATATGCACAGGATATCGGATCTTTTGGAGATGGTGGATTTGGCGATAGTGCGACATCTACGATGACGTATGATATTGATAGTTCATATATTGTGTCCATACCGGCTACGATAAATATGAATCAAGAAAATAAACTTACGTCAAACATGATGGATATAAGATCAAATGAGATAGTAGAAGTGTATACAGATTCAACAGTTCAGATGCAGAACCAAAATAATATGGAAGCATCACCGATGGATATGGAGATTGTAACTTCCAACACAGAACTTACATATAATGGAAGTCCTATTGTTGCACAGTTTTTACAGGGAATGTCGGAAACAAGTCTTTCATTCTGGGGAAAACGTCCAGAAGCACAAGGATCTGCCGGTCATTATGAAGGAACTTGTGAATTTCACATTCGTATTCGAGATATAAACTAATCAATTGAATAACATAATACAAGGGTCAGGGCGTGCCAGTTGGTACGTCCTTAAAATAATAAAAAAGACTTGCCTTTTGCGAAAGATATATTATAATCAGATATATCAAGGTCAATAATCTCTATGTTAGAGGGGAAAGTTAAATAGCCTGTAAAAGGGCAAATTTCCCAACCAACAGAATAAATGTCCAAACATAAAAATTGACCTTGTAGGTCTGTAGCAATACAGACCCACAGGGTCTTTTTTGTTATTCAAATAGAGCGAAAACCTTGATTTTAAGCGATTTTTACCGCCTACATAAAACACAAATTTTATTTAGTTTTTCAAAAACCGCAAAGAAAAACTAATGAGCATTGAAAAAGTGGGAGAATGCGAGATTTGCCTTTTTGGAGGATGAAGAGCTTTGTCCCATGACATAGTAGATTTCTAAAATTCATTTTTGGGAAATGTTTTTGGGAGTTTTCCCAAATCCAAAATGTCGGAAACCATTGATTTTACTGACTTTCCCAAATTTCTCCCAGAAATAAATTAAAAAAGGGAGTCCCAAAAGTGTTTTTTGGAAAATGAAAAATTCGTTTTTGGGAGAATTTCCGATTTTTGGGAAACATTTTTGGGGAATTTGTGTTTTTGGGTGGTCGGAAAATTGCAACAAAATACAGGAGGTGCGCTTATGCGAAAAAGGGGCTTCAAAGGGAAATGCGAAAAGATATCGCTAAGTAAAAGCAAAGAAATATGTCGGACATATGATCCGATACAAGGAAAGTATGCGGAAAAATTGCAAGAATCGCCAGACATTCAAGAAATCCGCTGCAATGTTCTTCTTGAAGGATTGGAAGAGGGAGAATATACAAGTGATTTTGTATGCGTCAAGAAAAACGGCGATTTAATGGTCAGAGAATGCTTGCAAAGGGATAGACTCACAAAGCCGATGAATGCAAAGTTGCTGAATGCTTCGAGAAATTATTGGGCAAAACGTGGTGTGGCAGATTGGGGGCTGATAATCAATGAAGAATGATTTATATTTCAAGGATGATTCTATTGTTCGGGTTTTAGATGTAAAAGAAAATAGGGCACTTATGATTGATTGTGTCCGGCGAACGATGCCACAGAGGAAAGATATTGCTTCTTTGACTGGTTGGGAGAAGTGTTCAGAAGAAAAATTGTATGAAATTGCAGATGTGGATTTGCCGGAAATTGATTCTCTTTGCCCGGAAAGCCGTAAAGTCGCATATGAACGGTATACAATGATTGCACCAATCTTGCGACTGCTGCTAGATGAAAAAAAGAAGTGCGAAATGATTTCCAGTATTGCATCCAACGAAAACGTAAGCAAGCAGACTGTACGAAAATATCTCTGTTTATATTTAGCGTTTCAAAGTATTGCAATTTTAGCTCCGAAAGATAAGGATAGCGATACATCACTGACAAAAGATGAGAAAAATATGCGCTGGGCACTTAATAAGTTCTACTTTTCATATCAGAAGCACAGCCTAAAAACAGCTTATACAATGATGCTGAAATCAAAATACTGTGTTGGAAATGGGGAACTGCTGCCAGAATATCCAACATTTAACCAGTTCCGATATTTTTATCGTAAACGCAAAAATAACCAGACTTATTATATCTCTAGGAATGGACTGACGAATTATCAGAGAAACAACCGCCCGTTACTGGGGGATGGAGTTCAGGAATACGCCAAAGCTCCGGGTATGGGAATGCTTGACGCTACCATATGTGACATATACCTTGTAAACAAGTACGGGGGAATTGTGGGAAGACCCACTTTGACAGTTTGTATTGATGCGTTCAGTTCATTGTGTTGTGGCTATGCGTTGACCTGGGAAGGAGGTATGTATAGCTTGCGCCAGTTAATGTTGAACGTGGTTACAGACAAGCAGGAACTATGCAAAAAAAATGGAATAAATATCAATCCGCAAGAGTGGGATTCTTCAATGTGTCCGGGAGTTCTTGTGACAGATCAGGGTACAGAGTATGTCAGTAATTGTTTTGAGCAGATAGCAGAACTGGGGATCAAGGTAGTTAATCTACCAGTTTATCGACCAGAGTTAAAAAGTTCTGTGGAAAAATTTTTTGATCTTATACAAAACACATACAAACCATTTCTGAAAGGACGAGGCGTAATAGAACCAGATTTTCAGGAGCGTGGCGCACATGATTACAGGAAAGATGCTTGTCTTACATTGGAACAATTTGAAAAGGTTTTGATTCGTTGCATTATTTATTACAATTCACAGCGTATTATTGAGAACTTTCCTTATACAGAGGACATGTTGGAAAACAAGGTTGCGCCGTATGCCAGTGAAATTTTTTCATATGGCATGAATTTAGAGGGAGTAAATCTTGTGAAAGTTGATAAACGACAGCTTATGCTTACTTTATTGCCACGGACTACAGGAAAATTCACACGATCCGGCTTGATTGTGAATCGTGTGAGATATAAAAATACAAATTATGCAGAAAAATATTTGTCCGGGGGCAATGTAACGGTGGCGTATAATCCAGATGATTCTTCTTATGTTTGGTTGGTAGATAAGGGGAATTTTATAGAATTTGTGTTAATTGAAAGTCGATATAAAAACAAGAGTTTTTCAGAAATTGAAATCATGCAAACGGAAAAGAAAAAGATTGTAAAGTCCGTAGAATCAAGCAATATTCAGGCAAAAATAAATCTTGCCAGTCATATTGAAGCGATTGTAGCAAATGTTGGAAGCAGCAACGGCGATTTAGAAGTTATTCCGCAAAACTATGAACGAGAGAAGCTAAAAGCTCATGTGGACTGTATGAAAGTAGGTGCAATGAATGAATAATGTGGATTTAATCAAGCAGATGCCAGAGATGCTATCGGGACAGGAATTATATGAGAAGCTGGCAGATATCCCGGTGTATAATGAAGAAATACGGTGGAGAAGTCAAACAGAACGGCTCATAGAGCTTTCAACTCTATATGAAATTTATTTACCGAGTGAAATGAGTATTGAGATTTACTCAAAGTTGTATTTGGCGTTATTACGATCGTTGCAGAAAAAGGGCACAAATGTAGCCGTACAACAGGCATACCAAAATCACAATGCGATTATGCGGAAGGAAAACAGAGGGATTATTGGTGGATCAGATTCATTTTCCATTGTTGGATGTTCCGGCATTGGTAAGAGTTCGGCTATAAATCGTGCAATTTCAATAATTACAAAAAATAAAATGATTGAGATTCAAAACCCATCAGTAAGAATCATACCATGCTTAGTTGTGCAATGTCCGTTTGATGCAAGTGTAAAGTCGATGTTATTAGAGATTTTGAGAAAATCCGATGAGTTGCTAGAAACAAATTATTATTCGAGTGCTTTGAAAGCAAGAGCGACAACGGATGTTCTGATTGGTATTGTATCTCAGGTTGCACTTCGGCACATTGGACTTTTAGTAATTGATGAAATTCAAAATTGTGTAACGGCAAAAAGTGGAAAAAATCTTGTCGCAATGCTAACACAGCTTATAAATAGTTCGGGAATTTCTATTTGCTTAGTTGGTACGCCGGAAACCTTATCACTTTTTGAGTCTGCTTTCCAACTTGCACGCCGATCTTTGGGATTACAGTATAATTCGTTGAATAATGATGAATTTTTTAAGGGATTTTGCAAACTATTGTTTAAGTATCAATTTGTTCAAAAGAAAGCAGAGATAACGGAACAAATGGTTGATTGGTTGTATGAACATTCCGGCGGTGTCACATCAATAGTTGTGTCATTGATACATGATGCACAAGAGATTGCGATTTTAACGGGCTATGAGATTCTTGATATCTCAATGCTTAATCTTGCATATGAAAAACGAATGCAGCTTTTGCATGATTATATTCGTCCTGCTGCCACTGTGAAGAATACAGCAGCCAAAAGAAAAAAGAAAACTATAGAAAAGGCGATAATACCATCAGAAGAAGACTACAGTATAGCCGATTTGGTTCAAAAATCAAAATCTGAAAATTTGGATATCGTGGAAGTATTTCGGGAACATTTCATTGTGGAGGAAATAGCAATATGAAAATGTACTTTCCAGAAATTTACCCGGACGAGCTTGTTTATAGTTGGTTTGGGCGGTTTGCCGTTCATTCGGGCTATATAAATTCTCAGTTACTTCAATTTTTATACAGCAAAAGATCCGATACACTAATCAAAGAATTTATCGGGAATTTGAACCCTGAAGCAAGAGCGTATATTGATAATACATATCCATTGAAAGTGCTGGTATTGAAACATACAATGTATCCTCAATACGCCAGATTTGCCCCGTTGGAGCAGAGGAAAGACGCTTTATACAAATTGTGCCATGAGAACTGTGATATGCACCATTTGTTCGCAGTGCTTCCCAGATGTGAGAAGGAGCAGTATTTGAAGTATTGCCCTATATGTGCCAAAGAAGATAGAGAGAAATATGCAGAAACCTATTGGCATCGGAAACATCAGATAAGAAATATCGGAATCTGCCCGAAGCATAAGTGTAAGCTCATGGATTCTATTGTACCAGCCCGAAGCATGAGTTTATACAGCTTCATTACTGCAGAGGAAGTTATACCTAAGTCAGAAGAATATATATCTGTAGACAATTCGCAACAGATAAGATTTGCGGAATATACGGAACAAGTTTTTGATGCGCCTGTAGATTTTGAAAAGGATATTCCGTTAAGCTCTATTTTGTATTATGCTATGAGGGACACAGAGTACATGAAATCAACGGGGAATAGCCGATACATGACAAAGTTTGTTGATGACATGGCACATTTTTATGAGAAGATTGAACTGAATGAGATTGCAACTATGAGCAGGATTCAAAAAACGCTATTAACTGGACGTGGATATGACTTTTCCATTGCTTGTCAGATTGCTTTCTTTTTGGGCATGAAGCCAGAAGAATTAACTGATCCGCAATTATCTGAGGAACAAATACAGGAGGAAGCGAAAAGCCACTATATCAAAGGAAGCACTACGCCGGAATGGGAAGAGTATGATAAAAAGATGTCTCTTGCTATAGAAAGTGTGGCAGCGGATATTTATAGCGGGGCTGCTGATAATCTGGGAAGACCCGAAAAAGTAACGGAAAAACTTATATGTAAGATACTGGGAATAAAAGCGCATAGACTTGAGAATATGCCCAAAAGCAGAATCGTGTTAGATAAATATGCGGAATCATACCCTGAATCGTGGGCAAGAAAATTAGTCTGGGCTTATGAGTGGCTTGTGAACAATGAGGAAGATGTATTCTATTGGAAGCATCTTCGGAAACTTACAGGCGTAAAGAAAGCACGGTTTGACGAAGTTATTCCATTTCTTAAAAAGTATGCGGATGAAGATGAAGTAAGGGCGATTATAGAAACAGTGAGAGGTATATAGGATATAAAAGGGCTATGGGGAATCCGTAGCCCGTAATTATGAAGATAAAGGGCTTTGATTTTTATTCTTCTTTAACGAGTTCAATAATATCATCAATTTCGCAATTCAAAATGAAACATAATTCATCAAGTGTTTTTGTGGTAATGGGTAGACCTTTTTTCATTCTATGAATGGTATTTGCAGAGATTCCTTGTTTATAAATCAAGGCATATTCTGTCACATTCTTTTTCAAAAGTGTTTCAAAAAATGGTCGATATGAAATCATGCTAATCTCTCCTTTTCGGATAGACTAACATAGTTAATTTATTGACTATGCCTAATATATTGACTATAATTATAGTATCCAAAAGATGAGAGGAAGAATGGGATGCTGACGGAAAGTGAATTTAAGTTAAATAAATTGCTCACAAAAAAAGAAATAGCTGCATTTAATGGCGAAATTCCAATGAATCAGAGCCTTTTTGACAGAATTGTAAATAAAACGTTGGGACGAAATCTGGGAAAGGATGTTTTTGAAGATTTTTTATGGAAGTATCAGGAATTTTTGCCGGAATACCATGAACAGATAGAGTATGAAAGGTTTTTGGGCGAAGATCCACAGGGGGATATATTACAAGAAAAATGGGAAATTTACCAGGAAAAGCATGGTATTGATCCATATTTAGAGCCGTAGATTTAAAGAAAGACCGTGAAAAGGGCATCAAACTCTTTACATGGTCTTTTTAAATGCAGAATCAAATATAACATACCTATTTGCCTTTATATTGTATTTAAACACGATGTGCGATAACTTTACCACTTAATACAAAAAGCCGTTAAAATGGCAAATAACGGCTTTACAGGCAATATTACAATAAACTGTGTAGAATATTCTCTTTATCTTTTACATGCGAATTTGTGGCAGCTACTTCAACGCCAAACTGCAGCATAGCGTTCCGGTGGGCAAGTATCTCTTGCGCCTTAGTTGCACCGTTTAACTCATGTGTGAGCCATTCGGCTGCCTTTTGTTCGTTTTCGCCGGAGATTTCAATTTCTCCGAAGTGTGGGCTTACTATCGTTACCATTCTGTTTCCCCCTTTTTTGCTGATACCATAAATTTACCACAGATTTCCCGGAAAATCTATGTGTTGACAAGTCAATTAAATTATCTAACAATTTCGGAAAACAGCCATCTTCGCCGATTACAGGCGAAAAAATGGGGATTTTTTAGTTTGCACCCTATTATGAAAAAGGGGATGTCACGATGTCACGGTTACAATTTATTTATTTAGAGATCATTGCGAATCAGCTACCATTGCCGATTATAAACGAAAAATTTATACTTTTATATGTTGCGCCCCTTTATGAAGAAGGGAAGAAGATGTAAAAAGTTCCCCTTTTGTTTTTAAATAAATGGCGAAATTTGGAAATCAGCTGTCAATCGTGTTTTCAGACGATTTTTGAGCAATTTTTTGAAGCGCACCCTATTATGAAATAGGGAGAGATTAGACAGACGCTTTTATTATTCTTTTTGTTCTGCAATTAGCTATTGCAGGCAAAATCCGAAAAATATGAAATTGTGCAAGCATATATGGAAATAGAGATACATGTCCACAAGTCAAATAGATATATGGAAATTCCCCAAATTACCTACTATAGCATGTTACAACGGATGCGGAATTTACGCACCCATATGTGAATAAGAAGGTATGGAATACAGATATGTAGACAGGAAATTTTGAGGATGAAAAACGCATAGAATACGCAATGGCACGTTGATTGATACAGTTATCCTTTTGGCGCACGCTGTTATGATAAAGGGAAGCATTGAAATAAGAGTAAAGCGGTGACACCATTTTAATTTAGCTTAAGAGCTTGATTTATGCTATTGTTGCTTTTTTTAGAAAATATGGACTTTTGCAAGCATATATGAAAAAGGGAGAATATTTGTATAATTCAAGAGTTCAATTTGGAATATGATTTTTAGGGAAATTACCTACAATAGCCTTTTTCAGAAACCTTAGAGATTCCGCACCCATATATTGAAAAAAGAATAATGTAATCAGTTCAATTGAATAAATAATATTTACGGAAATGAGCCAATATAGCTTGAGTCAGCAGATTCAGATAATTGCACCCATATGTGAAGAAGGGTGTAATGTAACGAAGTCAATTAGATGAGAAAATATTGCTGTAATCAGCTATTGGAGCTATTGCCAGGGGGTTATGATTTTTGCAAGCATATATGAAAAGGGACACAATGTAACGGTAACAAATAGTTAAATGTAATTTACCGTAATTGGCTATTATGGCGGTTTAGCTGAGAGTATGCAAATGCGCACGCTATTGTGGAAAAGGAAGATAGAACGTTGATACAAGTTAGTGAATCATCAGTAATTTGTACCAACGCTTTATTGAGTTGGAAAATATTTTCTTCTTTCATTTTAGCGTAAATATAAATTCAAGTGAATGAGTTAATCGTTCACTTGCACTTACGTTTAGGCAATTATATATTCCAGGGGCAGTGGGAAACTGCTGCCTCACAAAAAAATTTTTACGACATTTTTTATCGAATAATTCGACAGATTTTATATATCAATACAGGAGGAATTGACATGGGACAAGAAAAAGCATTAGACATTAGAGAGATTACAAAAGTGTTTCTTGATGTAAACAGATGGAGCATTTCAGACATGGCATTTTTGACGAATATTCCACGATCCACACTGTCTGAATGGCTCTCAGACAAGCGAGAATTAAGCACACGACATATGCGTTGCGTCCGGGATTTCTTAGGTGGAAACTATGTTAAAGACGCTTCAGCGGTATGCAGCGATTTACTTATTAAAAAGGGAGCGGACAATGAAGATTGAACTAACAGAAGAGGAAGTTAAGCGGTTAATTTCCTTATTAAAAGGGATTTACGATAGATCAACAGATTTATATGAATTGTCGGTAATAAAGAAGATTCTGCAAAAACTGGGTAATGACGTAAATGATTGGACTCCCGATTATGCGGATCTATGACTTGACAAATTTGGAAATCGTGATATGATGCAGGAAAGAAAAGTAAATATTCGTGACTTGATATGAAAGTCATTTGCAGCATTCAATTTTTGGAAGTGTACAATAGCACTTCTGATTTTTGGGTGCTTTTTTATTGCACAAAATTAGAAAAAATGAGGTACAAACGAATGAAACAGAATGAAAAAAATACTTGCTATACGATTTATAGCCAAAAGTTAATGGCTACATTGGTATTAAAAGGCTTCGTCCTTGTAGAAATGCGACCAGACAGAAAAGGAAATGGCAGAAATGTATTCTTCTTTAAAGATTCGCCGGAAATCCGTGAAGCTGTCAAAGAATATCAAGAGCGCAAAAATAAATAGGAGGACGGGAGCAAATGAAAGGATCAAAATATATTTCTGAAATTATTTCAGAGAAAGAAATTGAAACATGGGAAAACCAGAACATTCTTATAACCGCACCAACTGGTGCTGGAAAATCTTACTTTATCAAAAATAAACTGTATGATTATGCCCTGGCAAATGATAAGAAGATTCTTTATCTGCTGCCACGACTTGACACAGTTCTGCAGTTCCGGGACGAGATACAGAAAGATAGGAAAACCGATGTAATTACAATCAAATCTTATCAGGAAATTGAAAAACGGGAATTGAAGAAGGTTGAAACTGATTTAAGCAATTATGATTATATTGTTGTGGATGAATGCCATTACTTTTTAAGTGACTCAAAATTCAACTTTTGCACAGATATTAGCTTTAATGCAATTTTACAGATTCAAAATATCACAAGAGTTTTTATAACGGCAACGTCTGACAAGATTAGAAGGTATCTTACAGAAGAACAGCAAATTGAATTGAAGGAATATAAAGTTGAAGGGGAAAATCATATTAGCACCCTGTACTTTTACAAGGATGATTCGGCAGTAAATGAATTGATGCAATATGCAGTTCACAGCCGAAATAAAGCGATATTCTTCATTAACGATGTGCGGAAAGCATATAGGCTATATAAGAAGTATAAGGATTACGCAATATTTAATTGCAGCCGATATAACAATCAGTATAGAAAGCATAGATGCAATTCTGAGATGTCAGACCTTATCAAAAATGAGAGGTTTGAGAAACTCATACTGATTACGACATCAGCGTTGGAAGTTGGCTTTAATATCCTTGATTCAGATATTCACAATATTGTGATAGACGGAATTGACGATATTGATAGCATTATTCAGTGCATCGGTCGAAAAAGGGTTAAGAATCCTAATGATACAACAGCCATATACATTAAAGAGTATAGCACACATTCATTAACTGCCAGAGTGAATAATATGAATCGAAATATCAGAATGGCAAATTATTTTATGAATCATACATATGCGGAAGTATTAGAAGCGTTTCCCCGGAAAGTCGATAAAAGCAATATTATTTATGATTATATTGATTCTGACGGGAGCATTCAAAAGGCTATAAATCAGCTTATGCTGTTTGAGACAAAAAGCCGTATTGAAGAATTTACGGCAATAAAGGCAATAAAACCGCATGGATTTGCTGAATATGTTACTGCAAAATTGGGATTAACAGGTTATGAATTATATGATTCCGGCGAAAAGAATAATGATTTACGCATGTATCTTGATTCAATGGTAGGCGTAGTTATGCTGGAGCATTCAGACAGAATGCAATTTGTAAATAATCTGAAGATTAAGAGAAAGAGCAAGCCAGTAAAGTCCGCAAAGGCTTTAAATGCACTGTTCGAGAGTGAATACAATCTTGAATACCGTATCAGAGTTTTTGAGACTACACGAAGATTCAAGAATGCGGATGGTACACAGATAAAGAAAAAATATAAGAATGCATGGAAAGTTGAGAGAATATAATCTGCCCCCCTTTTTGGGAAAATAATGGTTATATACATTAAATGCCAAAAAAAGGGGGTCAAAAAATAACTGTATGTAAATATATAGGACTATCGAAGATAGGACTATAAAGGACAGCATGAATGCTGTCTGCTACTTCATCACATTCAGTAGCATTATACCGACCAAAAGAAAAAAGATAAAACTATATATGGTAGGAAAATCAGAATTACCTACATTATATAGGCGCTTTAAAACTACCACAACATATATATTCATTCTTTTTTGTTTGGTTGGGGCGCAAGCTGAAAGGAGAAAAGATGGAACAAAGCAAAGATTGGAAAGCCTTTGAAAAGGCGGTAAATGAACAAGATACAGAGAAATTCTACAATTTAATGCGGTACTGGCGCAGAATTGGAGAGGAATTTGCCTATAACGATACATACACAGAAATTCATTTGCTTCGGGAAATGCCGTATCGTGATATTCACGCAGAAAGTGCTGAATTTCTCAAGATTTTAGCGGAATTGAAAATTGAATATGATGATTCCGATATATATGGAAAAGCCGGAGAAATGCTTATACAGGCTATTGCAGACGGGGACGAAAGCAAGATTAAACAGTTAAGTAGATTTATTTATCTACTGGGCGTTAGGGAATCAACTAAACGTATCACAGAGCGTGTAGATGAGTGTTTGAATGTGATTCACGAAAAATATGGAGATTCGCTTACAGAAGTTGTTGAATTACAAGAAGAATTAGGATTTATACCAAAGAAGGAGAAAAACAAAAATGAAGAATAAAGCGTTTGAAGGATTTTTATTTAAGATCACTCATCCTGTTTCATATGATTTTACATCTGAGGAACGGGAACTGATTGCCGAAAATGTGGCAGTAAAAACCAAAATTGCAACAGGAGCAGACATTGATATAGCGGACATGAGACACCTTATGAATGATGGCAGCAGTGATCTTGATTATTATAAAACAGTTGGAAAGATTGCAGCAGCATGGGAAGATGTCGGCTTTGTGGTAGAAATGCAGAAAATGCTTGCTGTGATCGGAGAATACCACCGATTAAAAAGAGATTCTGAAAGTCTGAGAGTTTTTGCGGAGAAAGATAGAAACGAATTTGGAAAGCGGAAGTAATTGAGTGAATTTTGCACTCTTTTTCTTCTGGTTGGGGAAGGAAAGAATATGGCTAAAAGTGTTACAAAATATAATATAGTGCAAGATTTTGCTGCTATGCATGGATTAAATCAAGAGACAGCAAAAATGTATTTAGATACATTTGTTACGCTCATTACTGAGGGATTACAGGAGCGTGGAAAGGTACATCTTGCGTACCTTGGAACATTTGAACGAAAGGAAGTTCCGGCAAAAAAGCTGTATAACTTCCATACAAAAGAATTAGAAGAATGCCCGGCACACGGTGGTATAAAGTTTACTCCATGTGAAGCATTGCGAAAGGATTTGTATTAAATGGAAAATAAAATATTAGAGATTTGCCAGGATATAACTGGACGGCGCAAATTAAAAATTGTGCTTCATGAAATTTATCCAGATGAAACACACTGGAATATTAACGGTATTACATATCTTGAACAGTATACACGGGATAATGCCGATACAGTAAAGGGAATGCCGTTATGCGCAGAATTCTTAGATGAAAGCAAAGAAATTCCATATGGTCACGGAGTTACGGGAACGGTGGGAAATTTGCCAGTATTTGAAGATTCAGTGCAAGTTGGATCGTTTGAAGAATGGTCGATTGAAGATATTGAGATTGACGGAGTAGTACATAGATGCTTGTGTGGAATCGGCTATATCAACGAAAGCAGATATCCTAAGTTCTGTGAATGGATTGACCGACAGATATCAAAAGGAAATAAAGTATTTGGAAGTGTCGAATTTGTTGGTACGCCGGAGAATGACGGAGAAATCATATACCGTGACGGTTGGAAGCAAACGGGGCGTATTCCTACTATTTATGACTATAGTGGTTTTTGCATTATCACAATCAAACCGGCAGACGATACAGCTATGCTGTTAGAATTTGACAGAGCAAATCATGAAAAAATGGGAACGCTGGAAAATGAGTTTGATTTTGTGCTTGGTGCAGCAACAAATACAGCACAGAAGAATACAGAATATGACAATGTTTTTCTTGATTTATTGGTAGAAAGGAATACAGTCGATGAAAGTGAATTCGACAATATTTTTGGGGATGAATCCAAAACAGAAAAACAGGTAGAAACAGAATTTGATGATATCTTGGATTTTTAAAAGGAGACGAAATAAATGGAAAAATATATGAATGTAAATATTGATACAACAGGTATCCATGATTTGAGCAATGAAAAAATGGATGCAAACGAGTTAAGAAGAATGACTTCCGAGGAATGTGTCTTAACCAAAATCGGACAAGTAGAATATGAAGAAGAAAAGGAGAGTGAATAATATGGCTAATATTGTAAATACAACAAGCGAATATCTGGATCGCCAGAGAGTAGAAATTGAGAATCTAATGCCGTGGGAGGTTGGATTTCCGGCTCGTGCCGATCACTTAATGATGACGCAAGGCGGTTATTGCGTGGATGGCGGTAAGTATATTTATCTGCCAGACAAAGACGCATATCAATACAAAAAAGGTAAATTTAAGATCACAGTGGAAGAACTGATTCAGCAAATCAGTTCTGGAAATCGAGGATTCGTAGGAACAGACGGAGAAGGAAAGCACGCTTGCTTCCGAATCAATGATTTAGAGCTTTATAAGACGGTCTTTGATTTAGCGGATGCAAAAGAACTTCCTGTACAGCTTACACAAGAAGCGATTGAAAATTTGTTTAAAATCACAACAGCAAAGAAGTTCCGTGAAGAACTTGAAAAATTGGTTGTTACTGATTCCGAGAAAAAGGCTTTTGCATATTTCACAGTATATCATCCGAAATTGAAAGAGCTTCCGTTTGTAATTCTGAAAAGTATAGAAAACTACACAGGAATAAGCATCTATGATGTAGATCAGTCTGAATAATGAAAGAATAAGGAAAAAAGCACGCAAAAAGTACAAAAAGTGCAATAAAAAGTTCAAAAAGTTCATAGTGCATGAGTTAGCACATGAACAATAAGAAATATTATGAAATTTTGTCCGAAAAGGATATTAAAGCAATCGGCGGTCGTATATCCGCAGATGAAGAATTTAAGGCAGTACCAGCGGTCAAAGGCTGGTTTATATCGTCCGAAGGGCGGTTGATTAGTAAGAGAAAAGGCGGTAACGTGAAACTTGTGAAGACTTATTTCACGGGTGGATATGAACACGTAACTACAAGAGTGAATGATCGCACAGGAAGATTTTTTACAATTCATCAACTTGTAGCGCAAGCCTTTTTAACAGTCCCGGAGTGGATTAAGCCGGGAGATATTATAGAAATACATCATTTGATCCGTGTTAATCGCAAGAAGCGAATTGCCGGAAGTCATGCAGCAAGAAACTTATCATACATGCCGAAAACCATACACAAGACAGTGGATGTAATAGCGGATATCGCAGTAAATGAAGGTGGATTATATCGGCAATATGATTTTGTGACGGCTGCAGAACGTATGGGAATTTCCCCGTACACTCTTGCTGATGTTGTGCGACAAGAGCCAACCAGCAAAAAAGAAAACTGGGCATACTATCAGTGTGCCGTAAACGCCGATGGTGTGGCGGTTGATGTAGATTTTCGTCTTATCCGCACCAAAGATATTTAATCATTGTTTTCCCTGTACCAATTCCGGGGGATTTTAACAGTGATTCCAAAATTATAATTCATTCAATAACTGTGTGGGAGTAGTAACCGTGTGTGTTGCTGCTCCCATTTTTTACGCTTTTGTGGGAAAGAAAAAAGTTCAATATGGACTCTTATTTATAGAAAATAGGGCAGAAGTCCACAAATTTCTCAGTTTCTTATATGTGTTTTTTTATCGAACTTTTTCGCACCGAACAAGCGCAGAAACACACCTTTTTAACGAAAACGGTCATAAAATGGGTAGTGTGTCGAACACGGTTTCAAGTTAAAAATATTTGAAGTTGCTTACCGAATAATTGGGGGATGTAGTATTTCAATTGTAGGCAATAAAAAGGTAGTGTAAATTATTCTGTGTAAACCTCTCAGATTGATGATAAAATCATAGGTTTATAGAATACAAAAATATAATGTAATGGGCTGAATGGCATACTTTGCTGTTCAGCCTGTTGTTTATTTAGTAGCATGGATTCTATTGCATGTCAAGGGCGCCCGAGAAAATCGGGCGTTTATTTACCCTTGATATGCGATTGAATCTGTGCTTAATCGATATCCTCTGGCTGGATCCGATCCCCAAAATAGATGCATAACTGATCCAGTGTCAGACCCCAGTCCCAAGCCTTTCCGGTCCATTTTTTTGTGGCATCCATCATTGCCAGATAGAGCATCTTGAAAAGTGCATCATCGGTCGGAAAAATAGTCTTGGATTTCGTAACCTTGCGTAGCTGGCGGTTAAAATTTTCGATGGAATTTGTAGTGTATATTAATTTACGTATCTCAGATGGATATTTAAAATATGTGGATAATTGTGTCCAGTTATTTCTCCAGGATCCAATGGAAGCAGGGTATTTTTTGCCCCATTTTTCTTCCAGATCTTCCAAGGCTGTGAGTGCAAGATCTTCTGTATCAGCTTTGTAAACCAGCTTTAAATCCGCCATAAATGGTTTTAAATCTTTGTAAGAGATAAATTTTGTAGAATAACGAATCTGATGCACAATACACCTTTGGATCTCCGCCTGTGGGAATACTGCATGAATCGCATCCCCGAATCCGGTCAATCCATCCACAGATACGATCATGATATCCTCTACACCTCGGTTTTTTATCTCGTTGAGGACGGACAACCAGTATTTTGCACTTTCATTTCCTCCTACCCACATGCCGAGGACCTCACGTTTTCCGTTCAGTTTAACACCTATAGCAACGTAAACTGCCTTTTTTACCGTTCGATTGTCCTCCCGAACATGGAAATGTACCGCATCCATAAAAACAATGGCATATTTTCTTTCCAGCGGCCGGTTTTGCCATTCTTTTGCGATAGGAAGGATTCGATCTGTCATATGTGATATCATTTCTGCGGATGCATCCACACCATAAACATCTTTGAGATGAGCGGAGATATCTCTTGTCGTCATTCCTTTTGCATACATAGAAAGTACCTGATCTTCAATGTTTGAGATATCTGTCTGATTCTTTTTCACAATCTGCGGTTCAAAATCTCCCTTTCGATCTCGTGGTATATCCAGATCGATCGTTCCCATTGAAGAGGTGACAGTTTTAGGACTATAACCATTACGGCTATCGTCTGTCTCTTTGTTCTTGTAGTCATACTTGGAATATCCAAGGTGATCATCCATTTCAGCTTCTAACATACCTTGCAGCGTTTCGCCTAACAGGTCTTTCAGCATGTCCTGGATATCCTGAGCATCCTTTGGTTGATAGTGTTCCAACAAGCTGTTGATGAACGCTTTGCGTTCTGGATCCATTTTTCTTCTTCGTGCCATAAAAAAATCCTCCTGAATTGATATTTATTTTAACATCAATCCAAGAGGATATATAGCTCTTTTAGAGTTTACACAGAATTAATTACAGTCTCTCAATATTTTTTCTGAATCCGTTGCTATTTGTAGAGAATCACTCTTGTCTCGTATGGCTGCAAAGCTCCTGCTACATGGTTTTTGTAGTTTGTGATCAACTCTTCGCCTTCGTTTTCTTCGAACAGTTCGCATGAGACTTCCTTATTTGTAAAGTTGCATGCTACCACCAGTTTTTCGTTTCCAAGCGTTCTCTCATATGCATAGATATCATCATTATCTTCCAGCAGTCCGTGGAATACTCCTTCCACGATCACTTCATACTGGTGACGCAGCCGGATCAGTTTCTGATAGTAGTAGAATACACTATCCTTGTCTTCCAGTGCTGCTTTTGCATTAATCTGTGTATAATTTTTGTTTACACTGATCCAGGGGGTTCCCGTAGTAAATCCTGCATTTGCGCTGTCATCCCACTGCATTGGTGTTCTGGCATTGTCACGGCTGATCATCTTCAGGCAGTTCAACATTTCTTCTTCTGTCATCAGCCCGCTTTCTGTATACTCTTTGTACGCATTGATCGCTTCGATGTCTCTGTAATCACTGATCGATTTGAAATATGCATTTGTCATACCTATTTCTTCTCCCTGATAAATATATGGAGATCCTTTTAACATATGCAGACAAGTTGCGATCATCTTTGCAGATATTTCCCGGTACATCGGACTGTCATCACCAAATCGGGATACCGCACGGGGCTGATCGTGATTATCCCAATACAAACTGTTCCATGCTTTTCCTTCCAGTTCAGTCTGCCATTTGTTCATGACAGCACGCACTTTTTTCATCTCCGGTTTTCTGGTTGTCCATTTACCATATTTGCCGTCTGTGGTTCCCATATGTTCAAACTGAAACACCATGTTCAGTTCGCTTCCATCCAGATTCGCATATTTCTTTGCTTCTTCCGTTGTAACACCCGGCGTTTCACCAACAGTGATCAGATCAAATCTGGAAAGTACACGTTTGTTCATTTCCTGCAGATATTCATGTACATGGGGACCGTTACATACATATGGAGACATATCACCATGCAGACCATCCTTGATTTCTCCGTCCGGATATGCAGGGTCTTTGGAAATCATACTGATAACATCCATGCGGAATCCGTCTACTCCTTTTTCACACCACCAGGTCATCATGCGAAATACTTCGTCACGTACTGCCGGGTTCTCCCAGTTAAGATCCGGCTGCTTTTTGGAGAAACAATGCAGATAGTACATGCCGGTTGTCTCATCAAACTGCCATGCGGAACCACCAAAACATGCTCCCCAGTTTGTCGGCTCTTTGCCGTCTTTCGGATCTTTCCAGATATAATAATCGCGGTATGGATTATCTTTCGATTTTTTACTTTCCAGAAACCATCTGTGCTCATCGGAGCTGTGATTTACTACCAGATCCATCACCAGTTTGATACCGCGTTTATGCATCTCTGTGATCATCCGGTCAAAATCTTCCATTGTTCCGAAATCAGTCATGATATCCTGATAATCAGAAATATCATATCCATTATCATCGTTCGGTGATTTATAAATCGGGGACAGCCAGATTACATCCACACCCAGTTTCTTCAGATAATCCAGATGTTCCGTAATACCGTTCAGATCACCGATGCCGTCTCCGTTACTATCCGCAAAACTTCTTGGATAGATCTGATAAATCACACTGCTTTTCCACCATGCTTTACTCATCTTAGTTCCTTCCTCTCTTATGCTCAATTTTCTTGTTGCCTTATCATTTCTGCTAATATCGACAGCAGCTTATCAACCTGGATCGGCTTTGCGATATGCCCATTCATTCCGGCTGCAATAGCAGCCCGCTTATCTTCTTCGAATGCATTTGCTGTCATTGCAATGATCGGTATGCATGCTTTCTCCTGATCTGACAGGTTCCTGATCGTCTGTGTAGCTTTGTAACCGTCCATTTTTGGCATCTGGATATCCATGAGGATGATATCATAGGTTCCCGCCGGCATTTCCGTTATCCTGCTTATACACTGAAGACCATCCTCCACACGTTCGACCTTAAGACCGGCACGCTCAAGTATTACCGCTGCAATCTCTGCATTCAGATCATTGTCCTCTGCCAAAAGAATACTCCTGTCTTTAAGGATTTCTCTGCTTATCCCAGACTCTTCAAGATGCTTTTTCACATAATAGCTTTCATCCGCTATTTTGTGTTTCAGTGTTACCGTAAAGGTACTGCCTTTTCCAAGCTCACTCTCTACCTCTATTGTTCCACCGAGCAGATCTACATATTTCTTTACAATCGACATTCCCAGTCCGGTTCCCGCGATTTTGCTCTTTGTGGTATTCTGCTCACGCGTGAACGCTTCGAAAATCTCTGTCAGGAAATCTTCACTCATGCCTATTCCGGTATCGCTTACTCTGTTTCTCACTATTATATACCCAGGCTCGTTGCATGGCAATTCCTCTACACTCATTATAACAGAACCACCGGGTGGCGTATATTTTATGGCATTGCCCAGAATATTGACAAATATTTCTTTTACTTTGGTCGTATCTGTCAATATATGCTCATGTTCTACATTTATCGTGTAATGAAGTGCAAGATTCTTTTTCTTTGCTTCATCTTCAAATATTTCAAACAAAGACTGCCGGATAGCTCCAAGCCTGCCATAATTCTCATTGATCTCCATCTTTCCGCTCTCAATCTTGGCCATATCAAGTACATTATTTATAATTGACAGAAGAAGATTGCCGGACTGCTTCAGTTTTTCCAAGTGTTCTGAAGTTTCAGGCATATCCTTTCCTTTTAGTTCATCCTCCATAAGCTGTGCATAACCCAGAATCACATTCATAGGAGTACGGATGTCATGTGACATATTGTTAAGAAAACGGGTCTTTGCAAGACTGGCATCCTCCGCTTTTTTCAGAGCGATTTCCAGTTTGTCATTCAGTTTTTGTGTATCATTTGCCGCAAGCTTTGCGGCAGCTTCTGCCTTCCTTGCCTTCCGTAAAAATACGAGGATTATAGCAATGATGCTTAGTCCAAAAAATCCTGCCGTGGCAAAAAAAGCAAGCATGTTGTCTTTTACAAAATCATAAAAAGTCACCTTATCTGCCGTACTGTCATAGATAGCAAGTGTACTTGTAAGCATATCAGAAGGCATCGTCTTCAAAGTTTTATTCAGTATCGACAAAAGGGTTCCCTCTCCACCTCTTACTGCAAAGCATGCTTCCATTGTTTTTGTAAGTGGAATACTCTTGAAATCTCGATTGTTATCATATTTCAGCGCCTGACTGGTTCCCATAAGAAAACAGTCTGCTTTTTGATGAAGAACCATATCTGTCGCATCAGCAAGCGAATCGCAATCTATCAGTTTCCAGTTGGGATAACTGAACGCAATATGCTGTTTTAAAGCTTCGTGTTCCTTTACCACAGCTACCGAATACGCCTCGTTCTCATTGAAATATTTTTCATCCGTTACCGCCATCAGGCTGTAGGTCCAGGCTGTGTTTGTAAGTGTATAACCTTTTTTTTCTGCAAGATCAGGATTTCTGCCAACATAAAAAATCATGTCAATTTCATGATCCTGCAGTGCCCGAAGCATTTCGTTGTAATCATCATATTCCTGTATACCAAATTTCAGTCTCTGATTACCCAGACAGTCTTTTGCATACGAGATATATTCTGCCAGCATACCGTTAAGTTTTCCAGTCTCTTCATCCATGGAAAAGATTGCCGGATCATTGTTCAAAAAACCGATCCGAATACTGCCATGTTCTTCCAGCCATAATTTTTCTTCACCGGTAAGACTCTGATTATAAGCAAGCGTAAAATACTTCTTATACAGGTCTGCCTTAAAAAAAGGACTATCCTGTTCCAGCTGGCGCATCGCATAATCCAGTTCCGTCTTGATATCGCTGCGCTCTTTATTTATTGCAAAATAGATGCCTGACTTGCCAATCGTAGTAACAGATGATATTCCCTGTTCAGACCAAAGGGATTCCTCCAGAGATACAAAACAATCGATCTCATGATTCGCTAATTTTTTTTCAACATCATCATCATTATTCACATTTACATGTTCTGTATGTATGCCATTCTTATTTTCCCATTCTGTCAGCATGATTTCAGGTTCTGTATCCATAAGTACACCGACACGTTTCCCATCCATAAACTTGAAATCATACGTTCCAATATCCAGATTCGATAAATCAGCATAAAGGATATACTTTTCCTCACCCATCGGTTCCTCCGGAAAAAGCATCTTTTGTGCACGTTCATCGGTATAAGAGATATCCCCCATGATATCAATCTCACCGTTTTCAAGCTTATCAAAACAGTTGGACCAGTCACATTTCACATACTCAAATTTCCATCCGGTATAGCCTGCCAGAGCCTGCATGAGCTCGTACCCATATCCTTGTCTGACACCGTTTTTACCGACATAATTAAAAGTATCCTCAAATGAACCGACACGAATGGTCTGTGGCTGTTTTTCATCCTTATTCGTTTCAGCAGCCTGGCAGTATACTGATAACATCATCCACATTCCCAGGATCACAAATATACATGCAAATAGTACAGCTGATGTTTTTCTACTTTTATTCATTCTTCTTTCCTGATTTTTTTGTATTTTTCCTGACAGACTGACCCTATTCCACCAATTTGCAAATTACTTTTACCAGTAATCTCACATCAACAGGCTTGGAGATATGTTCATTCATTCCTGCTTCTTTTGCTCTCAGTCTGTCCTCCGTGAACGCATTTGCTGTCATTGCAATAATTGGTATTGCCTTAGCATCCTCTCTGTCCAGAGACCGGATCATCTTCGTTGCTTCATAACCATTCATGACCGGCATCATAATATCCATAAGAATGACGTCAAATTCACCAGGTTCACTATTTCTGAACAGCTCAACAGCCTCCTGACCATTCCAGGCTTTTGTCACATCGGCACCTTCATTCTGAAGCATAAATTCTGCGATTTCCATATTCAGCTCATTGTCTTCTGCCAGAAGAATATGCAGTCCCTTTATAGATTTTTCGGATACATCCTTCTGTTCTTCCCGTTTATCCGCATACAGATTTATTTTGAATGGAAGCCGGATCACAAATGTCGTCCCGACGCCTTCTTTACTTTCAAAAGTAATCGTTCCCCCCATTTTCTCGACCAGATTCTTTGCAATCGGCATTCCCAGACCTGTTCCTGCAAATTTTGTGCGGCTTCCTGTGTGTTCCTGTGCAAATGGTTCAAACACACATTTCTGGAACTCCGCAGTCATTCCGATTCCTGTATCCCTGCAGACAAATTCCATTGTCGTCATTTCCGGCTGTTCGGATGGGATTTCCATGCAGCTGATATAAATCTGTCCGTTTTCTCTGTTATATTTCACTGCATTCGACAGAATATTCATCATCACACGTTTCACATACCCCGGGCTTCCAATAAAATCCCGATGTGTGATTTCTTTTTTCTCCCACATGATCCGGATATTCTGTTCTGCAGCCATCTGCTCGATCACAATAAATACTTCCCTGGAAATACTGCTCAGATTAAATGGAATCTCTTCCAGAACGATTTCACCTGATTCAAGCTTACTCATATCCAGAACATCATTTACCAGTTCCAGCAACAGAGTGGATGCCTCTTTTACCTTTGTCCTGTATTCCGTCTGTTTCTCCACATTATCGGCATAATGGTCTGCCACATTGACCAGGCCGCAGATTCCATTGATCGGCGTCCGGATATCATGGCTCATCCGCTGGAGAAACTCTGTTTTTGCCTCATTGGCAGCCTCTGCCTTTTTTGCGGCAATCAGAAGTTCTGCTTTATATTTTTCGTCTTTTTCCTGTTCCATTTTCTGATGCGTCAGATTCGTTCTGTATGCCCAGAACCAAAATATACTGAATATCAGGAAATAAAGAAATATAACACTTGCTACACTTAATGGAAGGTTATGGAACACTTCCGTATCCGGAAGATATGCATAGATATAATAATCCCGCTGCTTCAGCATGATTCCGTAACATCCGGTTCCTTCATTTTTCAAATGAAAAATGTGCTGACTGTCTGTATGCTTTTTCATTGCCTGAACAACTTCGTTGTCGGTTGTACTCTGCCCCAGCAGTTTTTCATCATTACTGGCTACAACTACTCCATTATCTGCAACAATAATCGTTCCATCTTTCTGCGTACTATAGCCATTTAAAAGACTTTGTATCGTCAAAGTATAATTTCTCGTAAATTCAGGAGATGTATAATAGTAGATTGCAACGATACCCGGCGCATCTTTTCTAGCACAGGCTGCAATGTCAATATGTGATCCGTCTTTCCTGGTAAACCGTTCCGAATAGCTTCTTTCTTCATATCCGGCAAAATCCATGATAATATCTTTTTGCAGATACTCCGTAAGCTCATTAGTCAGAGATTCATCCGTGCTGTATTCACAGTCCGTCTTTCCATCTGCATCCAGTACAATGATACCATCCACCCAGAGAGTCTGCAGATTTCCTCGCAGGAACTCCCGGCTCAGCTGACCGCCGTTTTCTGTTTCCATGCTAATATTTGTACTCATCTGTCTGGCACTTTCAATGGCACGGAGGAGACTTTTGGATTCCGAAGATTCATTATAATGGGTGTAGGTGGAGCACTGCACTTTGACATAGTTTACAATCTCTACCATTCTTTTCTCGGCTTCCACTTTTTCTGTGTGGAAGAAATAAAACAGAGAGCCTACCGCCACACAGATTCCAACCAGGCCACCGAGCAGCTGGATCTGTTTTTCTTTTTTCTTTCTCTTAATATCCAAGAGCATCCACCTCCAGATACTTTTCAGGATCATCCAGATATTTTTCAATGATTTTCAGGGATGTGCCATCCTGACGCATTTCTTCCAGCGTCTGGTCCATCTGCTCACAGATTCCCCGATTGTCATCTTTTGCAAAAGCAACACCTATTCCGGTGATCATAAGAGGCTCTTCCAGGATACGGAAGCTTGCGTCATAATCCTTCTTATACTGAACAATAGATTCCTCATGTGCGGCGACTGCATCTACATAACCTTTTCCCAGAAATGTATAGATCAGTTCCCTGTGTCCAAGACTGATCAGATTGCCCAGCTTTGGGATTCTCGCATCCGTCCGGTTCAGAAAAATGCCTTCCGGTTTGGTTGTGGACTGAACAGCCAGGTTTTTACCCTCCAGGTCACTCAGTTTATAAATATCACTGTTCTCATTTACAGCGACCACCTGACGGCTTGCTATGTACGGTCCTGCCCAACGGTAATCATCAAGACGCCCTTCCATAGAAAAACAGCCCATGATACAGTCAATCTCTCCGCTCTCCACCAGTTCTTTTTTCTTCTCCCAGTTGATCTGGACAACGTCCACCTGATATCCCATTCTTTTGAAAGCTTCTGTAGCCAGTTCTACATCTATACCCGTCGGTACACCATCCTCATTCAGATAATTGTATGGTGGATAGTTGTCGCTGCCGAGCGTAATGACCGGCTTTTCTGTCTCTTTTTTACTGCTGTCTGTATGTTTACACCCTGTCAGGGTGACCGCTATAATTCCCACAAGCAGAATGCCTGCGATCACTCTTTTTCCTTTCTTTTTCCTTTTATTTTCTTTTCACTCCTGCTATAAAAAAACAGCACTGCTAAACAAGCAGTGCCTACTATTATCTGCAACTGGCTACCATTTTACAGGCTCTGTAGCTTTGCGTCGCAGACTTTCGTCTGTTTTGCCACAAATGTTTCCTTTATTCTACCATGTCATGTTTTTTCTTGTCTATTCTTTTCTGCTTTATAGCAAAATTTATAGCAAAATTTCTTTACACACATCAATCCATCCACATGCCCCGGCGACATCTTCCAGTTCCGCAATTGTAAGCCTGACTGCACTGTGATCATTGCCGGCTGCCGGATAGACTGTTTCAAAACGTTTTAATGACTCATCCAGGTAGACTGTGATTCCCTCTTTAATCCCAAATGGACACACTCCGCCCGGAGCATGTCCAATATATTCTTCTACTTCACCAAACGGAATCATCTTCGCCTTTACATGAAACAGATCCTTATACTTACGGTTATCAACCTTCGCCGTTCCTTCTGTCAGGATCAGTATCGGTTCTCCATCAACCAGAAATGACATCGTCTTTGCGATCATTCCCGGTTCTACACCAAGTGCCTCTGCTGCAAGCTGCACCGTTGCGCTTGATTCTTCCAGTTCAATGATGTGATCTGCATAACCTTTTTCTTCCAGATACTTCTTTGCTTTTTCTAATGACATAATTCATGCTTCCTTTCCTGCATACCCTAAAAAAGGGTAGCAAAAAAGCGGGTGATGGGAATCGAACCCACGTATCCAGCTT
>OLNF01000640.1_pt1 | contig 31117 bp, 26 predicted proteins | sample 1673061 | NCBI WGS metagenome assembly OLNF01 (sample SAMEA3136751, study PRJEB25190) | human gut metagenome
GTCGGTAGAGCACTTGACTTTTAATCAAGTTGTCCGGGGTTCGAATCCCCGATGCTTCATTAGCGGAAATCTTAATCATAGGTTTCCGCTATTTTATTTTCCAGAAGTGCCGGTAAATCTATTTTTGAAACCGGAAACTTACGGAATGCTTTTATGAAAATAGTAAAAGCATAAAATATTATAATACAGATGCGGATATGGCGGAATTGGCAGACGCGCTGGTTTTAGGTACCAGTGGGCTTCCCGTGCAGGTTCAAGTCCTGTTATCCGCATTCACAGAAGAAGTACCGGTTAAGGCGGTACTTTTTCTATTTTACAGGGAAAATATTTTGTTGTATAGTTAATTTACGAATTGGCGAATCGGGCAGAGTGTGAGAAGAGTCTGATTAATGTTTAAATATGAGAATAAGGAGAACGAAACATGGATATACAGAAATTTCAGCAGAAACTTACAGAAGTCTGTGAACTTGGAGAAAAGAACGGTAAGGTACTGAAGCCGGAACAGATAAAAGAGTGCTTCGGAGAACTGGACCTGGACAAATCACAGCTGATTAAGATCCTGCAGTATCTGAAATTAAAAGGAATTTCTATTGAGGGTGCAGAAGTGATTGCAGCAACACCTCAGGAAGAAACAGAGGATACATCCGAACAGGAGGAGAAGAAAGTACCGCTTACTCCAGAAGAAGAAGCTTATCTGAAAGAATATATGGAAGGTCTTGATGAACAGGCGCAGGGTGAACGAAGTGCAGAAGAACTCTTTGCGCTGCTTTCTCGGGGCGATGCTCTGGCACAGGCGGAACTGTCACAGAAATATCTGCGCTCAGCGGCCGAAATGGCAGTCGAAATGAACTGTGAGGAGATTTTTATCGCTGACCTGATTCAGGAGGCAAATATAAGCCTTCTGATGGCTCTGGGAGAAGAAGAACCGGCACAGAAGGATGAGAAATGGCTTCTGGGACGTATTCGCGCAGGAATCCGGAATGCTATCGAAGAACAGACCCAGAGAAAATTCGAGGATGACTATCTGGTAGCAAAAGTAGAGAAACTGGAATCTGCAGTCCGCGAACTTACAGAGGATGAAGACGATGAGAATTCTAAATTCAGTATAGAGGAACTGGCGATCATTCTGGATATGGATGAAGAAGAAATTCGGGATGTTTTGCGCCTTACAGGAGATGACAAATAAGGTTTAACCATTAGGATGATGATTATGTGAATATATATTTGTAAAAGTATTTGCAGATACCGGGATGCAGTGACAAATTCATTTTGTCACTGCATCTTTTTGCTTATTTGGGAGTTGTAATAAATTCTGAAAACCTATATAATTGTATGTAAAATAGGAACTATAAAAAACAAATATGAAAAAACAGGAGGAAATGTTTTGAAAAAAACAATTCTTGTGATCGATGCGTGTGTCCGCAGAGAAGAATCCAGGACAAAGAAACTTCTGGATGCAGCGCTGGACACTGTAAGAAAAGAACATCCGGACTGGAATCTGGAGATTTTGAACCTTACGGATCTGGATTTAATGTACTGGAAGACAGAGACATTGAGAGAACGTGATGAGCTTCTGGCAAAGAAAGAGTATGATGCACCGGTATTTAAGTACGGGAATCAGTTCCGTGAGGCAGATGGAATGATCATAGCTGCCCCATTCTGGGATCTGAGTGTTCCGGCAGTTCTGAAGGTTTACATTGAAAACGTTTCAGCAGAGGGAATTACGTTTGGATGTAATGAACAGGGCTTATATGGCCTCTGCAAGGCGAAATGGATGCTTTTCCTTACAACACGTGGCGGAATCTGGGCAGACAGTGATATGGAGCAGGGAAGCACCTATATGGAGGCACTGTGCAAATTCTTTGGAATTGATGAATATGCCTGTGTATACGCAGACGGAATTGATATTCAGGAATTGAATGGAGAAGAAATCCTGCGTGAAGCTATTGATGAGACAAAAATAGCATGTAGCCGTCTGTGCGTTGAATAAGTGATTACGATGTTATACGGAATGGGTCGGGCAGATATTCACAACTGAAGAATGGAATCTGCCTGATTCAGTTAAGAGAGCATATGAAGAATATATGCACCGAAGGTGAAACAAAATATTTAAACGAAAATATAAAAGGAAAGAGAGGGAAAATTATGGTTTATTCAGACAATGGAAGAGCATTTCATATTGATGTGGCACCAGGAGAGGTAGGAAAATATGTGCTTATGCCGGGAGATCCGAAGAGATGCGCAGCGATTGCAAAATACTTTGATGATCCTGTACAGATTGCAGATAAGAGGGAATTTGTAACTTATACAGGTTATCTGGACGGAGAGAAAGTCAGCGTAACTTCTACAGGAATTGGCGGTCCGTCGACATCTATTGCATTGGAAGAACTGGTGCAGTGCGGGGCAGACACCTTTATCAGAGTAGGAACCTGCGGTGGTATGGATCTGGATGTAAAAGGCGGTGACATTATTGTTGCAACAGGATCTATCCGTATGGAGGGAACAAGCAAGGAATATGCACCGATCGAATTCCCGGCAGTGGCAAATCTGGATGTAGTGAATGCCCTGGTTGCTTCTGCGAAAGAAATGGGATGTAATTATCATACAGGTGTAGTGCAAAGTAAAGATTCCTTCTACGGACAGCATTCTCCGCAGACAAAACCTGTAAGCTATGAACTTGAGAATAAATGGGAAGCATGGATGAGACTTGGATGCCTTGCATCTGAAATGGAGTCGGCTGCTCTTTTCACAGTCGGCAGTTATCTGAGAGTACGTTGTGGGGCAGCTTTCCTGGCAGTTGGAAATCAGGAAAGAGCAAAAAGAGGATTGGATAACCCGCAGTGCCACGACACAGACATGGCTGTGCGCGTGGGTGTGGGAGCATTGAGACTGCTTATTGCTCAGGACCGTGCGAAATCCGATTGTCCCAGATAATTCCTGCTGCAACAAGAATGATGCCGAAAATTTTCTTAAGGCTGATGTTCTGGAACATCAGAGCATCGAAAAGGATACCTGCGGTTAACTGACCAACCAGCAGGAGAATGGTAGATTCCATAACTTTGAGGTGTGAGAGGGTGATCATGGAAATGATAAATGCCACGATTCCGAATGCACCTCCAAGGTAAGCCCACCATGGTGCCTGACTGAAAGAGTACAGATTTACAGAAAATCTGGAAGACACCAGTAAGAGAATAAATGATAATACTGTAGCAACAATGTAGTTTACCAGGGAACCATTATTTGTTCCGAGATATTTGGTACAGCGATAATTGATCATCTTTGAAATTACAGTTGCGCATCCATTTACGAATGCCAGAGTAAGTACAAATGCCATATCGAAGCTCCTTTCATGAAAGATTGATAATGATCAGACCGATCAGGATCAGTGCGAAGCAGGGAAGCCGCTTCAGGTTGAATGGAATCTTAGGGACTCCAAACCAGCCGAAGTGGTCGATCACTGCAGAGATCACAAGCTGTCCTGTAACTGAAAGACAGGTCATTACAGAAACTCCAAGAGCTCCGATACAGTAACTGGAAGTGACAACCAGAAAGATGCCGAAGAATCCTGCAGAATACAGATACCATGGCATTCCGGAAATTTTTAATTTCTCGTGGCAGTACAGCTTCATGTAAAGAAGCAGAAGGATACCGCCGACAGCATGGACTACAAGACTCATGCCAAACATTCCCACATAATCTGTGAGCATACGGTTCAGACTGCCCATGGCAGACTGACAGGCGCCTGCGAGCAGAGTAAAAAGTGCGTACATAAAAATTTTCTCCTCCTAAATAGTGATGTTATGAAATGAATGCTGTTTCAGAATATATTTCCTGAAAGCATAGAAATATTTTGTACAGTAACATCGTATCACGCTATTATACAGGAAAAAAATAATGGTTGCCAGTCCTTTAGGGGAAATTTTGACATATCAATTATTTTCACAAATCAGCAGGATAATTCTATATAAGAGTAAAATTGCCTGCAATAATAGAAAGTAGTTTCTGAATCGCAAAAATATATGTATTTTGTCAGAAAAAAAGGTGGAAATTCTTACGAAAGTAAGTTACAATGGATATGTTAAACTAAAATAGGGGAGAAAATCTTGATATTATGGTCAATAATACCAAAAAAGGAGAAATTAACCACATGAAAGCGTGGGAAATGGCGCAGGAGATTTTTCATAATGCACAGCCTGTGATCCGGAGTGAAGAAGAACAGACATGGACGGATAACGTAGATGTTTCAGGTTTCTATGACGATAACTTATCTCTTGACTGGGGCAGCAATGTACCTGGATCAGGAGCACCGGAAAAGATTATGGTGGCAGCAGTTCAGGCATTAGAGAACAGAGGATATCTGGTCAGTGAGTATGGTTATCAGCTTTTGCATGAGGGGCTTGCAGCCTGTGAAGCAGGAGATTTTGTGAAGCTTCATCAGGTTTCGGCATTGCTTCGGAGAGAATTGGCAGATGCGAAGAAAGATGAGACATCGCCTTACTGGAACTATAGGTATTATCGCTCTTTTGAGGAGTATGAGGAGCGGGTCATTTTTTCTGCAACAGTTTCTGTGGATTATACGTCAAAAGAATTTTCAGACAAGATTCGTGCAGGATGGCTTGCACAGCTGGTTGGCGGAGCTATGGGAACCATGGTCGAGGGCTACACCAGTGAAAATTTAATTAAGGCTTTTGGAGATGTAAAGGGATTTTTAAGAGAACCCAATACATATAATGATGATATAACCTTTGAACTTGCATTTTTGGATGCATTTTCGAAGAAAGGATATGAGGTTACTTCAGAGGATATTGCACTTGCCTGGGTTGGACTGATTCCCTGCGGATGGTCTGCCGAGGAACTGGCGATCCGTAATATTAAGAATGGAATTTTTCCACCAGAGAGCGGTACACACTGTAATCCGTTCAATGAATGGATCGGAGCGCAGATGAGAGCCGGTGTATGTGGCATGGCAGCACCTGGTAAACCTTATATTGCAGCAATGCTTGCATGGAGAGACGGTGAGGTTTCCCATGCGAATAACGGAATCCTTGGAGAGGTTTTTAACGCAGTGATGACTTCACTGGCATTTGTGGATACGGATATACGGAATGTGGTGAGAACTTCTATAGAGCTGATTCCGAAAGACAGTGAATATTATTCGGTGATCTCTTATGCGTATGACTGCTGTATACGCTATGAGCACTGGCAGGATGCATTAAAGGCATGTATGGACAAGTATCATAAGTACAACTGGATCCATGCGTATCCCAATGCCTGCTGCGAGATCATCGCATTAATATATGGAAACGGCGATTTTCGTGAGACACTTCATATCATTACCATGTGCGGTGTTGATGTGGACTGTAATGCGGGAATGATCATGCCGCTTCTGGCAATTCAACAGGGAATGAAAGCGATTCCCTCTGAACTGATTCATCCGGCTTTTTCCAGACTGGATACCTATATGAGGGGAGAATACAGAACCATTTCTCTGGAGGAGTTAGTTCAGAAAACAGTAAAGAGTATCAAAATGGCTGAACAGGCAAAAGGAAAAGGAGGAACGAAATAATGAAGAAAAAATTAGTAGCAGCAACTCTTACCGCATCAATGATCCTGTCCATGGGAGTAGCAGCAGTACCGGTTATGGCCAAAGACGATGGAGAACCATACAAAGCAGCGCTTCTGCTTAACGGAACTCTTGGAGACAAATCATTCTTTGACTCTGCAAACTCAGGAATGGAAGCACTGCAGGAAGAACTTGGAGAAGACAAGTTCACTTACAAAGTAGAACAGATGGGTGCTACATCTGCAGACGAGGCAAAATGGGAGCCGACAATGTATGACTATTGTGATGACGGTTCTTATGATGTAATCATCTGCGGCACTTATCAGATGATGGATGCTCTTACAAATGCTGCAAATGATTATCCGGATCAGAAATTCATCTTCTTTGATGAAGCTTTTGACTTTAGTGCAGGCGGAGAGGACAATGTATACAACGTAATGTACAAACAGAACGAAGTATCCTATCTTCTCGGAGCTATGGCAGCTATGATGACAACAGATGATTCACTCGACATGATCGATCCGTCCAATAAGGTTATCGGATTCCTTGGCGGCATGGATAACTCTGTTATCGAAGACTTCCTTGTTGGATATATCCAGGGTGCTAAGGATATTGATGAAGAAACACAGGTTGCACTTGCTTATGTAGGTAACTTCTACGATTCCGCGGCAGGTAAAGATATGGCTCTTACACAGTACCAGAATGGTGCAGACGTAGGATTTAACGTAGCTGGAAGTGCAGGTCTTGGACAGATTGAAGCAGCTGTAGATGCTAAGAGATATGCTTTTGGTGTTGACTCTGACCAGGCAGCAGTTCTTCCGGATTATGCAGCAAATATTCCTACATCCGCTCTTAAAAATGTAGGTAACTCTCTGGTTCGTGCAATCAAAGAAGATATGGAAGGCAACCTTGCATATGGTACTCTTGAATACCTTGGACTTGCAGACGGTGGTGTTGAACTTGTAGAAGACGAACATTATGAGGAAACAGTTCCGGAAGATATCCGTACAAAAGTTGAAGAACTGAAACAGGATATCATCGATGGAAAGATCACTGTTCCTACCACTCTTGGTGATGATGCAATGAGCCCGGATGATGTTCAGGCACTGATCGATTCTGCAAAATTAAGCTAATAGAACTGAATATTGAAAACGACCAAGCCTTGGGCTGGTGATGTGTCAGTATTCTGATATATCAAGATGATAAGCAAAGGTGCGCGTCATGCTGTTTCGCATGATGCGCATTCTGCGTCTGAAAGTAAACATTTTAATGCAATGCTTTATCAGAGATGAGCAATGATATCAGGTTCCAAAAGCTTATAGGAATTGTTTTTGAGTTTTTTGAACCTGATATATGTGATAAATAAGAAACGAGGTGAACAGATTGGATAATCAGACTGTATTACAGATGAACCACATCATGAAAATTTATGGTAATGGTGTGGTAGCCAATGAAGATGTATCCCTTGAGCTTCGTAAGGGCGAGATTCACGCGATGCTCGGTGAGAACGGTGCCGGCAAGAGTACGTTGATGAAAGTTCTTTTCGGACTGGAAGCACCTGATCAGGGTGAGATTATTCTCAATGGACAGCCTACAACTATCAAATCTCCACAAGATGCAATCAGTAAAGGAATCGGTATGGTACATCAGCATTTTATGCTGGTGCCGTCACTTACAGTTGCTGAAAACATCATTCTGGGAGTTGCGCCTAAGAAAGGCCTGTTCATTGATATGGACAAAGCAATCCAGGCGGCGGAGGACATTGCAAAAGAATATAACTTTGACATTGATGTCCGTCAGAAAGTAGAGGAAATCCCGGTTGGTATCAAACAGAAAGTAGAAATTCTGAAAGCTCTTTACAGAGGTGCTGAGATCCTGATCCTGGATGAGCCGACAGCAGTACTGACTCCACAGGAAACAGATGAGCTTTTCATTCAGTTGATGAAACTGAGAGAGAAAGGCCACACCATTATCTTTATTTCTCACAAACTGGATGAGATTAAGAAGATCTGCGACCGTGCGACCATCATGAGAAATGGACGCAGTATGGGAACCTATGAAGTAAAGGATATTTCCACACAGGAAATGTCCCGTCTGATGGTAGGAAGAGAAGTTTCCCTGAAATTTGACAAGAAAGAGCAGCATCTCACAGATGATGTATTTATGAGAGTGCGTAATCTGACTGTACATAATGCACAGGGTGTCCTGAAAGTTGATGATCTTTCCTTTGACCTGAAGGGCGGCGAAATCCTTGGAATCGCTGGAGTTGAGGGTAACGGACAGAGTGAACTGATTGATACATTGACCGGTTTGAATAAGAAATACAAAGGTGAGATTAAGATTAAAGGTCAGGATATTTCCAATGCTTCTATCGAGGATATCCGAGAGATGAAACTGGCACATATTCCTGAAGACCGTATGACTTCCGGATGTGCAGGAACTTTAAGCATCATGGAAAATATGTTTTCCAATCAGTATAAAGACAAGAGATTTTCAGGAAAATTCCTGTTGAAACGCAAGGCAATGGAGCAGAGAAGCGATGAACTGATCAAGGAATATATGATCAAATGTAAATCCAGAAAGCAGAACGTGGGAATGCTTTCCGGTGGAAATATCCAGAAAGTTATCGTTGCCAGAGAATTCTCAACAGGTCCGGATATTATTATTGCAAACCAGCCGACACGTGGTATTGACGTTGGTGCCGCTGCATTTATCAGAAAGAGACTGCTGGAGTTCCGTGATGCAGGATGTGCAGTTATCCTGATTTCTGCAGACCTTACAGAAATTTTCTCTCTGAGTGACAGACTGGCTGTTATGTACAAAGGCAAATTTGCCGGATTCTTTACAGACGTGGAGAAGGTAACAGAGGATGAGCTTGGACAGCATATGCTGGGTATCAAGCATGATGATGTACTGGAGGGAGTTTTATATGAATAGTGCAAAGAGATTTGATATGGTGAGGACCGTTTTTTCCGTCCTGATCGCACTTGCCATCTCTTTTGTGATTATCTTCATGGTAAGTGATCAGCCGCTGGAGGCAATCAAATATTTACTGATCGGTCCTTTTACAAACAAGAGAAGCATGGGAAATGTAGTGGAATCCATGATTCCGCTGATCTTTACAGGTACTGGTGTCTGCATTATGTTTTCTGCGAACCAGATCAACCTGGCTGGTGAGGGTGCATTCCACATTGGTGGTCTGATCGCATCCTGCGTGGCAATTAAATTAACTGCCACTTTTGTATCACCATTTATGGCGCTTCTTTGTGCAGGTCTGGTAGGTGCGCTGTTTACAGCAATCCCTGCTATCATGAAAATTACAACGACAGCGTCTGAGATGGTTTCATCCCTGATGATCAACTATCTGGCGTTATACTTTGGAAACTATATGTTAAATAACGTGATCGGTGACCCGAAAGCCAGTGCTGCCTCCTATAAGCTGGCAGATGCTGCAGAGCTTCCGGTACTGATCCCTGGAACTCGTGTACATTTAGGATTTATCATTGCAATCGCAGTAGCTGTTCTTGGATATTTCTTCCTCTACAGAACAAAGACAGGATATGAACTCCGTCTTGCCGGTGAGAACGAAGAATTTGCCAAATATTCCGGAATCAGCATTGTGAAAGTTATCATGATCTCCCAGCTTCTGGGTGGTTTCGTTGCAGGTCTTGGCGGCGGCGTGGAAATGCTCAGCCCGATCTACAGCAGATTTACCTGGACTTCCCTTCTTGGATATGGATGGGATGCGATCATCATCTGTACACTTTCTAAGAAGAACCCGTTGTATACACCTTTTGCAGCTTTGTTCCTTGCTTATCTGCGTACAGGAGCTTCTATCATGGCACGTAGAACTGACGTTACACTGGAGATCGTACAGATCACACAGGGTATCATCATCCTGCTTGTAGTTGCTGAACAGTTCCTGAGCAAGTATAAACATAAGATTATTGCCAAAGAAGCAAAAGCAGCACTGAAAGATGAGGAGGCATAGGTATGTGGAGCGCGATTTTATCCCCTGACTTTTTTGCGACAATTTTAAGATCGGCAACTCCGATCCTGTTTGCAACTCTGGCAGCTGCCATTGCTGCAAAAGCCGGAATCTGTAATATGGCTCTCGAGGGAATCATGCTGTTTTCTGCTTTGTTTGGAGTCATTTTTTCATCAATGACACACAGCGCATGGCTGGGACTCCTGATCACAATGGTGATCGGTGGACTGATCGGTATGATCCTTGCGTTCTTTATCCTGAACCTGAAGACCGATGAGATCCTGGCTGCGATCGCTATTAACCTGACGGCTACTGGCGGTACTGTATTACTTTTGGTTGCAGTTTCCGGAGACCGAGGAGTTTCCTCCTCTATCCGAAGCGTATCAGCACCGGCTGTAACACTTCCGCTTATTGACAAGATTCCGTTTATCGGACAGGTTCTTTCCGGACAGAATATTCTGACATGGTTTTCTATTCTGGCTGTAATCCTGCTTCATCTGTTTCTGTACAAAACCCCTTTGGGACTTGCAATCCGTGCAGTCGGTGAGAACAAGAATGCAGCAGAATCTGTAGGTATCAGTTCCCGTAAGATTCAGTATATTGCACTGATCATCAGTGGTGTGCTGGCTGCTATGGGTGGTTTTTACCTTTCCGGTGGATATATGAACATGTTTACAAAGGATATGGCAGGCGGTCGTGGTTTCATCGCTCTGGCAGCCGCAAGTATGGGTGGAAATACTCCGATCGGAGGATTCCTGGTATCCCTGCTCTTTGGTATTGCTCAGGCAGTTGCAAATGTTATGCAGCTTACCTCTGTTATGCCGTATGAGATTATCCTGATGGTACCTTACCTGACCACTCTGATCGGACTTGGTGTTTACTATTATGGACAGAAGAAGAAAAAAGAGCGTCTGAGCGGTAAATAAAAAAGAACATGAAAGCAGAGGGCTGGAAAGATTGCCTGAATGCTTTAAGAAAAAATCCCTGCTTTATATTGCAGACAGCAATAAAGCAGGGATGCTTGTATACGAGATAATAAATATGTAAGTTGGTAATTCGGGCTGTTTATCGTATAAGACAAATAAATGCTTGATTTAAGAATGATTACAACTTAAAAGTTTAATTTATCAAATTCTTCGTCCGGCAAAATTGCGGATGGAGTTGCCACAACAGCAGAGGAAACGCGGTTAGCTTTGGCGATGGCATCGTGTAAACTGTCACCTTTTTTCAGACAGGCAATGACAGAACCTATATGGGAGTCGCCTGCGCCGATGGTATCTGCCTGGATGGTGGGTACCGGAGGCACGATTTCTTCGGTGGTTCCATCGAAATAGTAGCAGCCCTTTTCTCCAAGGGTGATGATCACAGTGTTGCGTGTCTTATTATAAAGATAAGCACCTGCTTCTGAAATAGTTACCTTTCCGCTGGCATCCAGTGCCTCTGTTTCATTGAGATGCAGGATTGGTGAGAGATTATAAATGCGGTTTATAAGGTCAGGATCAATAACAGTGAGTCGTGGGCCGGGAGCAAAGAAAACAGTAAGCTGAGGGTTCTTTTCCAGAAATTCTACGATATTGCTTCCTGTAACTTCTTCAATTTCGAGACCGCAGATATAGACAGAGTCAATTTCTTCCGGGTCAATGAGATCAAACCAGTCTTTCTGGAACAGATATTCTGCACCGTGGTAGGAAATAAAGGTACGTTCGCCGCTATTTTCTACGAAACAGTAACAGCAGCCGTTATCCATGTTAGGGGACGGGATAGGACTGGAGATCCCTTTTTTCTTTAATTCTTCTCTTACGAAATATCCATAGACTCCTGTACCTACAGGGGAAAACAGAATATAAGGAACCTGGAAATGACGGACAGAATCGGAAACATTGTAGGCACAGCCCCCCAGAGACATATGCTGGCTGCGGACATGAACATCCTCTCCGGTTTTTGGAAGAGAATCAACAAGATTTACGATAACATCTACAACAGTAGAACCAATGATCAGTGCTTTTTTCATGATAAGAGCTCCTTTGAATGGAAAATATGAATTTATATAACTATTCAGCAGTCTACTATTCCGCGAGGTGTTTTGGCATGATAATGCCAAAATCCCGAGACATACAAGTCAAAATCCCATCGCTGTAGGCGATTTTCGATGGATTTTGACTCGTAACTGTGAAGGTACTGAGCAGTTACGAATTTATTAAATATGCTATCACAGATAGATTTTGCAGGCAATACAGAAAGGAGGAAATTATGCAGAAAACAATTTTACTTCAGGGTGCAGGAATTCTGGATGAAGAAGCGAAATGTACTCTGAAACAGAATGTATATATTAAAGATGGAAAAATCCTTAAGATTGTAGCTGAGAGTGAGGATGACCATTCCGTAGCAGCAGATGAGATCATTGACTGCAGCAGATATTTTGTAAGTCCGGGTCTGGCGAATCTGCATACACATACAGCTATGAATATATTTAAGGGAATTGCAGAGGATGTAACTGCGGATGCCTGGTTTAATGAGATGATCTGGCCGTATGAGAGTAAGATGACAGATGACGATGTTTATATCGGAACTCTTATGGGAATCTCAGAGATGATCAACAATGGTGTAACAGTTTTTGCTGACCATTATTTCGGAGAAGAGCAGGTGTTGAAAGCAGTGAAAGAGACAGGAATCCGCGGAGACCTGGCACCGACGCTGTTTGGTATGACACCTGATTTCCATGAACGTCTGGCTCAGGTGAAAGCGTTTATCCAGGAGCACAGAAATGACTCTGACAAGATTTCTTTCCATATGGGACCACATGCAAACTATACCTGCCCGTCACCGACTCTGAAAGAGATTATTGATGTGGCAAAGGAGTTGGATCTGCCGATTCATCTGCATGTATCAGAAGAGGATGTGCAGGTAGAGAAAGCCAGAAAAGAAACAGGTATGACTCCGTTTGGAATCCTGCATGAAGCAGGCGGATTTGATTGTAAGGTTCTGATCGGACATGGTTTATGGATCGAAGAGGATGACCTGAAATATCTGAGAGATGATACATGGTTTGCATTCTGCCCGAAAACTTATATGAAACTGGCATCCGGTAAGGGTGGTTTCTTTGATCATTATAAAAAGTTAAATTATGGTTTCGGAACAGACGGTGCGGCAAGTTCCAATACATTGAATCCGATGGAACAGGCAAGACTGTTTGGTCTGCTTGGCAAGTATCAGGACAGAAATTCTGCAGAGTATACAGCTGAGGAAATATGGAAGCATCTGATGGCAAGCCACCAGGCATTTCCGTTTGGAAGTGGCAGAATGAAAGAGGGAGCACCGGCGGATCTGGTAATCTGGGATCTGTACCAGCCGGATACTTTCCCATTTTACAGTCCGATCTCATCCATCCTTTACAGCAGCAACAGTCAGAATGTAAAATATACAATGGTGGCAGGTAAGTTCCTGAAATATGACGGAAAGCTGAAAATGGACACAGATGCGTTGCTGAAAGAGGCAATTCGTTTACAGAAAGAGCTGTTGGCGAGAGGTAAAGGTAAGGCGGAAGTTACTTATTAAACAGTGATTCATGGCAGTAAAAAATATGTTTGAGTTCATTTGTGGACAGGCAAAAGTACTGCTATAGAGATAAAAAACAAAAAAGGAGGAAATAACTATGTGTATTCCAACACCACACAACACCGCAAAGAAAGGTGACATTGCAAAGAAAGTTCTGATGCCGGGAGATCCGCTGCGTGCGAAATATATCGCAGAAACATATCTGGAGAATCCGGTATGCTTTAACACAGTAAGAAATATGTTCGGTTATACGGGAACATATAAAGGAGAACAGGTATCCGTTATGGGTGGCGGTATGGGTATGCCGTCTATGGGTATTTACAGCTATGAGCTTTATAATTTCTATGATGTAGAGAAGATCATACGTATTGGTTCTGCAGGTGCTTTACAGGATGATGTGAATGTAATGGATGTTGTGATTGCTATGAGTGCATGCACAGATTCCAATTATGGAAGCCAGTATCAGTTACCTGGAACATTTGCTCCGACAGCAAGCTACAGTCTGGTTGAGAGAGCAGTAGAAGTGGCAAAAGAGCAGGGGACTCCGGTTCATGTTGGTACGGTTGTATCTTCTGATGTGTTCTACAGTGATAATCCGGAAAGTTCTAAGGCATGGAGAAAGATGGGAGTTCTTTGTGCAGAGATGGAATGTGCGGCGCTGTTTATGAATGCTGCAAGAGCCGGTAAGGAAGCGCTGGGTATTCTTACTATTTCTGATCATATGTTCAGAGAGGAAGCGATTTCTGCGGAGGCCAGACAGACTTCATTTAATAAGATGATGGAGATTGCTTTAGGTATTTAGGGGATAATCCGATATAGTGGGGAGCTCCTTGGCTGGTATGTGGGAATACTGGTCAGGGGGCTTTTTATTTTCAATTGGGACGCGTATAAAAATATTTCATTTCAGGTGCGGTTTCGGACGCTAAGATATTCTAAGTCTTCAAAAATCTGCTAAAAGCATGAGCCTTCAGGGACAAACTCGCTTCGCTCAGACAGTGTCCCTGGAGGCTCATAACGCAGATTTTTGAGGACTAAGAATATCTAAGCATCCTGCAAATGCACCTGAAATGAAATATTTTTATACGCTGGTTTATTGTATGAGGGAGAAAAAATATTTTGTCTTTGGAAAATGAAGTGTTAAAAAAGGAGTGGTGCTGTATGAAGCGGGCGGTAAAAGGTTGGTTTGATATGGATGAGATGGATTATGGAGTTGCCGGTTAATGACGACTGTTCTCAAGAAGAGCGATTGAAACTCCTTTCATTTTGTGTTAATATAAGTACAATATGGGAGGTATTTTGAATGCAAATTAGAAAGTCGGCGGAGGATTATTTAGAGGCCATTTTGGTATTGTCCAAACAGGGGGACGGGGTTCGTTCTATTGATATTGCAACGATGCTTGGGGTATCGAAACCGAGTGTAAGTCATGCGATGAAACTGCTTCGTGAAGATGGTTATATTGCCATGGACCGTTATGGTACGGTGACACTTCTTGAAAAGGGAAATGAAATTGCGGTTCACATTTATGAGCGTCATACAGTGCTGAGTACGATGCTCGAACACCTTGGTGTAAGTCCTGAGGTTGCGAAAGAGGATGCCTGCAAGTTAGAGCATGATCTGAGTGATGAGAGTTTTTCTAAAATAAAAGAACACTTCCACAAAGTGATGGGAGAGGTTAAATAAGTAAAGTAAGAATAAGATAAAAGGGCGGCTGTTTCGTAAAATATTACGGAGCAGCCGCCCTTTGATAGTTGCAGATATTCTTGTTTAACCGAATCAAGTAAGTCCCCTGCTTCAATTGCGAATATCCGCTTGACCCGAATTAAGTAAGTTTTCAGAGTATTATGCGTTCTGTTTCTGTGGAAGCTGCGCAAGGATGATCGCAGCAAACATGATCACACATCCAAGGATTTCTTTTGTGCTTAACTGTTGACCAAGGAGTACCCATCCGGCAAGGACGGAAATGCAGGATTCCAGACTGAGGATCAGGGATGCGACAGTTGGATTCATGTTATTCTGACCGATGATCTGTAAGGTGTAGGCTACGCCGCAGGACATGATACCTGCGTAGAGAATTGGCATCCATGCCTGACAGATTGCGGAAAAACTTGGGTGTTCGAACAGTAGAGCAGGGATTCCGGAGAGGATTCCACAAGTCAGGAACTGGAGACAGGAAAGTTTTACGCCATCTACTTTTGGAGAAAAGTGGTCGATGACCAGGATATGTACGGAGAATAAGAATGCACAGACCAGTACGAGCAAGTCACCTTTTCCGATAGAGAATCCATCTGTAATGCACAGAAGATAAAGTCCGATTAACGCCATCACAACAGCAGCCCAGATAAATTTGCTGCATTTTTTTCCAAGAAACAGTCCGATGATCGGGACGATTACAATGTAGCAGGCAGTGATAAATCCGGCTTTTCCGACAGAAGTATATTTAATGCCGAACTGCTGAAAGTTGCTTGCCAGACAGAGGCATATGCCACAGGAAATGCCGCCGATGATCAGGTCTTTTCGTTTTTGGATATAGGATACAGTATTGCTGGTTGGCCTGGAATGGCTGGCAATTTTTGCAGTTGTGGTGTCAGTGGATTTTTTTGATTCAAAAACGAGGATAAGTGGAACAAGTACAGCTGCTCCGATCAGGGAGCGGACAGCATTAAAGGTGAAGCCACCGACATAGTCCATCCCTACGCTTTGAGCTACAAAAGCGATGCCCCAGATGATTGCTGCAAGAAGCAGGAGTAAGGAATTTTTCAAAGGTATTTGTTGTTTTTGCATGAGTGAGTAATCCTTCCTTATAATATAGTAATGTATAAAATATGGATAAAACAAAATATTTATTCAGTCAGTGTGGACAGAGATGCCAGGCTTATCTGTATTAAACTGATTTATAAAATGAATAAACACTTTTATAATTATACATCACAGACAAAAAAAGTGAAAGAAAATTTCGGGATAACAAAAAAGAAGCCTCTGCAGGAGGCTTCTCTTTCGCAAGTGTGTAGTTGTAAATCTTTGATCTTAATTTTGATTTCAGATCAGATAAAGATATATTTTAAGATGAACAGTACAGCAAGCACATACATCAGTGCGCTGATCTTCTTTTCTTTTGCTTTTCCTGTAACAACGTTGATGATCACATAGGAGATAACGCCCATGGAGATACCTTCGGAAATGCTGTACAGGAACGGCATTGCAATTATTGCGATAAATGCCGGGATTGCTTCGGTCAGATCGTTGAAATCAATCTTGGTTACGGATGTAAGCATCAGGAAACCAACGATGATCAGAGCAGGTGCTGTAGCAAATGAAGGAATTGCCAGGAAGATCGGGGATAACAGCAGTGATAATCCGAAGAGGACAGCTGCTACCAGAGAAGTAAGTCCTGTACGTCCGCCTTCTGCAACACCGGAAGCGCTTTCTACGAAAGTAGTAACTGTAGAAGTACCGCACATAGCACCTACTGTAGTTCCTACTGCGTCAGAAAGAAGAGCACCTTTGATGTTTGGAAGTTTGCCTTCTTTATCAAGCATATCTGCCTTAGAAGCAACACCGATCAGTGTTCCAAGTGTATCGAACATATCTACAAACAGGAATGCAAACATGATGACTACGAAATCAAGTGAAAAGACGATAGAGAAATCCATTTTCATAAATGTCGGAGCCATGCTTGGGATGGAGATTCCGTTTGAGAAATCCGGCAGAAGGCTGTACCAGCCTGCTGCTGCATCCGGTTTGTAAAGTCCGAGGAACTGACAGATGATTCCAAGTCCCCATGTGATCAGGATGCCCCAGAGGATATTTCCTTTTACATTTTTAACAAGAAGAACTGCAGTGATCAGAAGTCCGATCAGTGCCAGAAGAACTGTGATTCCTTCTGTGTTAAATGTACCGCCGGAGACGGAGGATTTAAAGGAAAATACGCTTACCAGAGTGGAGTCATTGTTGACTACGATTTTCGCGTTCTGCAGTCCGATAAAAGTAATGAAAAGTCCGATACCAACGGATACTGCATGTTTCAGGTTCATTGGAATTGCATTAAAAATTGCCTCACGCACATTGGTGAGTGATAACAGGATAAAAATAATACCTTCTACAAATACGGCTGCCAGTGCCTGCTGCCAGCTGTATCCCATGCCGAGAACAACCGTGTATGCAAAGTAAGCATTTAAGCCCATGCCCGGTGCAAGAACGAATGGGTAGTTAGAAAGCAGTGCCATCAGGCAGGTGGCAATAAAGGATGACAGTGCGGTTGCTGTAAAAACAGCCCCTCTGTCCATACCGGATGCTTCCAGAATATTTGGGTTAACGGCCAGAATGTAGGCCATTGTCATGAAGGTGGTAATACCTGCCATGACTTCCGTCTTTACATCAGTGTGGTTCTCTTTGAGATGAAACATTTTGTCAAGGTTCATAATCCTTCCCCCTTTTGATTTTAAAATTGCTGCTACTGTGTATGAAGTGAACAGTAACAATTGCCGGCTATATTGTGATGGTTCAGATGACCGTCCCGAAAAAACAGGGTGAAACTCCTGGAATAATCATCTTAGAAAAACATCACCGGAATCTGTATTTCCTGCAGTTACAGAATCTTCCTGCCAGCTACATACTTGGCGGTAATGTTACGGTCGTCGGAAAGATAGACCAGTCTTTCCAGTCTGTCTTTTGGAGAAAGTTTCAAAGGGGTTGGGATGGTACTGTCATTGAGTACGACTGCATCAAACTCATAACCTTCCTTAAAACTTCCGACTTTTCCAAAGAAGGAGCCGCCGCCTTCTGTTCCCATATAAAAGGCTTCTTCAAGAGTAAGCGGCTTCATGGAAGAATCAACCAGCCGCCAGTACAGTTTGGAAACCTGAATGGCATCAGCCATGGCACGCAGAATAGAAACGGAAGTTCCTCCTGCAATGTCAGATCCCAGTCCGATATGTAAACCTTCATCCAGATAGCGTCTCGCAGGAGAAATACCTGAAGAGAGATTTGTATTGGACTGTGGACAATGTGCAATGTAAACGCCCTGCTTTTTCATAAGGGCAATTTCTTCATCTGAGGAGTGAACACAATGAGCCATGATCGTTGGACAATCGCCGCCGAAAAGATCAAACTGGCTATATGCTTCTCCATAAAAATGTGTATTTGGACAAAGTTCCTGCACCCAGGCAATTTCACCGAAATTCTCAGAAAGGTGAGACTGCATAGGCAGATGATACTTCTTCTGAATCTCAGAAAGTTTCTCCATCAGCTCATCAGAACAGGACGGAGTAAATCGCGGAGTAAGGATCGGTTTTACATTTTCAAATTTTGTAAGTGTATCCTCAAGCCATTTAACAGTTGCATCTGCAGAAGCCTGAGCGCTTTCTTCCTGCAATTCAGGAGAACCATTCCGGTCCATATTTACTTTACCGACCATGGTCTTCATTCCTGTTTTATCAAGTTGTTCCATCAGAATTTCAGTAGCAGGAACATGAAGCGTTCCGAAAATGCATGCTCTTGTATTAGGGCTTTTTTTCATATCTTCAACAAAAATAGAATAAGCCTCTTTTGCAAATTCCGTATCTGCATAACGTGCTTCCTGTGGGAACGTATAAGTATTCAGCCAGTCCAGCAGTTCCAGATCCATGCCGGAAGAACGGAAGGTATACTGCGGAGCATGAAGATGCAGGTCTGTCAGACCTGGAATAATAAGCTCATCGCCGAAATCTGTACATTCAATTCCTGTATACTTCTCAGGGAGTTCTTTAAATACCCCGATACAGCGTCCATCTTCACAGACCAGATAGCCCTTCTCAGTAATAGAGAGCTCTGTCTGGGAACTGCTGTAGCAGATTGTTCCTTTAAGTGCAAATGTCTGTTTGTTGTTCATAATCATTACCTTCTTTCTTTGTAGTTAAGGAAAGGCAAAAAAAATCTACCGATGCTGCCTTTACCTCATTCTTTCTCCTTGGGGAGAGAACTTATAGACAACTATTACGGTAGTTGGTAGAAACATCCAACCGATTATGGACATATATAAGTTTTCTGATATTGTTTACAAAATGATTATAAAATATTTATAGTTGACTGTCAATTCTTTTCTATGATTTAATTTATTATTCTTTTTTGTTAGTTTATGCTTACTTAAAATATTTTTGTAAGTGTCCATTTTATAGCCGAAATATGATACAATAACCATTAAAATAAAAAGAGAAGGGAAAAGAAAATGGAATTAAACAAAGAAAATATGAAAAAAATCCGCTGGCTCATTGCATTTGCCGTTCTGCTGTATCTTGGTGTACAGAATCTGGATATTGTGATCAGCACAGCACAGGTTCTGCTCGGCTTCCTCTTCCCGTTCATCATCGGCTTTGGAATTGCCTTTATCCTGAACGTCCCGATGAAATTCATTGAACACCATCTGTTCGGAAAAGCTCTGAAACAGGATAGAAAAGCTTCCAGAAAAATGGCGCGTCCAGTCAGTCTGGTACTTGCAATCTGTTTTGTGGTCTGTCTTGTCGTGCTCGTTATGCTTGTAGTAGTACCGGAACTTGCCACAACCTTTGTAAGCGTAGGCAAAAAAATAGAAGAAAATATTCCGGTAATCCAGAAATGGATCGACAGTCTGTCCGGAAATAATCCTGAGATTGTCAAATGGACTCAGTCCCTGGAAATTGATCCAGCTAAAATGATGGACTCTGTACTTGTCGTACTGAAAAGTGGAGTTAACAATTTTGTTTCTTCTACGGTATCTATCACTATGGGACTTCTGAGCACGGCTATGAACGTATCCATCGGCTTTGTTTTTGCCTGCTATATTCTTCTCCAGAAAGAAAAACTTCAGCAGCAGATCAGGAAAGCCATGTACGCAATGTTCCCTGAGAAACCGGTTAGATATATAGAACATGTATGGCATCTGGCAAACAGAATTTTCTCCAGTTTTATCACAGGACAGTGCATCGAGGCTGTCATCCTTGGAAGTATGTTCTTTGTGTCTATGACAATCCTGCGCTTCCCATATGCAATGCTGGTCGGAGTTCTGATCTCGTTTACAGCTCTGATCCCGGTGTTTGGCGGGATCATTGGCTGCTGGATCTCATTTTTCCTGATCCTTATGGTAAGCCCTGTGAAAGCAGTCCTGTTCCTTGGACTGTTCCTTCTTCTCCAGCAGATTGAAGGAAACCTGATCTATCCGCATGTTGTAGGCGGTTCTGTGGGACTTCCGTCTATCTGGGTACTGGCTGCAGTAACACTTGGCGGCAGCCTGATGGGAATCGTCGGAATGCTCATTTTCATCCCGATGGTATCTGTGATCTACACACTTTTCAGGGAGTGGGTATATGCCCGTCTGGAGAAGAAGCAGATCGTTTTGTGACGAAATTATCAACTGAATGAGATAAATTTGTAAAAAGACTGTAAATCAGTGTAAGGTCTCTGTAATTGTAATTAATCTGATATTTCTGTATTATAGTGATATCTGGTTAAAAGTGGAAGGAGATCTTAAGATGGACATCTTAAAAGGTAAACGTTATGATATTATGAATGTGCTTTGGGAAGAAGGAAGACCGTTGTCTGCTTTTGAGATCAATGACATTGCACCGGAACTGAAAATGCCGACAGTACGAAGATGCCTGGAGCTTCTTTTAAAAGAAAATCTGATCAAAGTCGCAGGAACTTCCATGAACGGCAAGGTTTATGCAAGAAACTATACTCCTCTTCTCTCAAGAGAGGACTATTTAAAGGGAAACGCAAAAAGCAGAAAGATCAGTCCAGTGGAAATGATGACTGCACTTCTGGAATCCGATGGTATCACAATGGAAGATCTGGAACAGCTTCAGAAACTTATCGATAAGAAACGCAGTGAGCTGGAGAGCAGATAAGCGGTTACTGAGAATGGTAACGATAAGCATAATATATCATACAGAAAATTGCACAGATAATAATGAAAACGATAAGAAGGCTGCCGTATTTACGGTGGCTTTTTTGTTGATGAAAAGATTTACTGCCTGGTATAGAATTTTCTGTAGGTAAGATTCTGCATTATATTATTATAAACTATGTTGCATTCTTTTCAATGATAATAAAACAGCCAGATGAACAAGAACTCATCTGGCTGTAAATAGTTCTTATTTAATTATTTCTTGTTCTGCTCAACTTCTTTTAACATCATAGCACGAACTTTCAGTGGAAGTCCGAACAGTGTGATAAATCCGTCTGCATCGTGGTGGTCATAAAGGTCACCTGTTGTGAAGGATGCAAGAGACTCGTTGTACAGGCTGTATGGAGAAGTTGTACCGGCTTTAATGATGTTGCCTTTGTACAGTTTGAATTTAACTTCACCTGTTACATATTTCTGAGTGGATTCAACGAATGCCTGGATTGCTTCACGAAGTGGTGTGTACCATTTTCCTTCGTAAACAACCTGAGCGAACTGGCTGCCAAGTTTCTTCTTGGTTTCCATTGTTTCACGGTCAAGTGTAAGTTCTTCGAGCTGTTCATGAGCTGCCATCAGGATTGTTCCGCCAGGAGTCTCATATACACCACGGGATTTCATACCAACAACACGGTTTTCTACGATATCAACGATACCGATACCGTTCTCGCCGCCTAATTTGTTAAGCTCAGTGATGATCTCGGAAACTTTCATTTCTTTTCCGTTTAATGTTTTCGGAACACCCTGTTCGAATGTCATTGTAACTTCTGTTTCTTTATCAGGAGCTTTCTCAGGTGTAACACCTAAAACAAGCATGTTATCATAGTTTGGAGCCTGGGATGGATCTTCCAGTTCCAGACCTTCATGGCTGATGTGCCATAAGTTTCTGTCACGGCTGTAGCTGTGGCTTGCATCAAATGGAAGGTCGATTCCGTGAGCTTTGCAGAATGCGATCTCATCTTCACGGGACTGCATTGTCCATTTGTCTGTCATACGCCATGGAGCGATGATCTTAATATCTGGAGCAAGAGCTTTGATACCAAGTTCGAAACGAATCTGGTCATTACCTTTACCTGTAGCACCGTGGCAGATAGCAACAGCACCTTCTTTGCGTGCGATCTTAACTAATTTCTTAGCGATTGCCGGACGAGCCATAGATGTACCAAGGAGATATTTGTGCTCATATACAGCACCTGCCTGTACACATGGAACGATGAAATCATCACAGAATTCATCTACGATATCTTCAATATATAATTTGGAAGCACCGGAAAGTTTGGCTCTCTCATCCAGTCCGTCCAGTTCGTTTCCCTGACCACAGTTTACACAGCAGCAGACAACGTCGTAATCAAATGTTTCTTTTAACCACGGAATTAAGGCTGTGGTATCAAGACCGCCTGAGTATGCTAAAACGACTTTTTCTTTCATGATTGTATTCCTCCTGAAATTGGGTTTTATTATTTTCTTAATTTGTAAAAATTTCCTGAGATATCCGTTTGCTGAAAGTAAATGAATAGGTCGGGAGTTCAGCGCATTATTTTTGAATAAATGCGGGAATTTTTGAAATTATTTTTTGAATAAATATTCAATACGGAACAGGATGATTTCCTGCGACTCCGCTTAACAAGTGATAATATACACCTTTTTTTATAAATATGCAATAGAAAAATACAAAAAAGTTTTATTCATTTTTGCATAAATATGCAACATAATATAGGAAAAAACAAGGGAAAATGAACAATCTAAATTAAAATCCATGTAAAAACATTGGAAAATGACTATTGCATATTATGCAGGTAAGATGTATAATTAGTCCAGCACTCTGATAGAGTAAAGTTTTACTATGAAATGAAGATCGCCAGATGAGGCGAAGATGGAGGAATTATTATGATTAAAGCAGGAATTATCGGTGCCACAGGTTATGCAGGTAACGAGATCGTGAGACTGCTTCTGGGACATAAAGATGTAGAAATTGCATGGTATGGTTCAAGAAGTTACATTGACCAGAAATATGCGGATGTTTATCAGAACTTTTTTAAACTGGTAGATGCGAAATGTATGGATGACAATATGGAAGCATTAGCTGACGAAGTAGACGTAATCTTCACAGCAACCCCTCAGGGACTTTGCGCTTCTTTAATTAATGAAGGAATTCTTTCCAAAGCCAAAGTCATTGATCTGAGCGCAGACTTCCGTATTAAAGATGTGAAGAAATATGAGAAATGGTACGGAATCGAGCATAAGGCTCCACAGTTTATTGATGAAGCTGTTTACGGATTATGTGAGATCAACCGTGAGGATATCAAGAAAGCAAGACTGATCGCTAACCCTGGATGTTATCCAACATGTTCTACACTTTCTATTTATCCGCTGATCAAAGAAGGTTTAATTGATCCGTCTACTATTATTATTGATGCGAAGTCCGGTACTTCAGGAGCGGGACGTGGAGCTAAGGTTGCAAATCTGTTCTGTGAAGTAAATGAGAATATCAAAGCTTATGGTGTTGCTACTCACAGACATACACCGGAGATTGAGGATCAACTTGGGTATGCATGCGGGAAAGAAGTGCTGATCAATTTCACACCACATTTAATCCCGATGAACCGTGGTATTCTGGTGACTGCTTATGCTTCTCTGACTAAGGATGTTTCTTATGAAGAAGTGAAAGCGATTTATGATAAGTATTATGAGGATGAAACTTTCGTTCGAGTGCTTGATAAGGATGTGTGTCCGCAGACTAAGTGCGTGGAGGGAAGCAATTATGTGGATGTGAACTTTAAGATTGATCCTAGAACTCATAGAGTGATTATGATGGGGGCTATGGATAATCTGGTTAAAGGTGCGGCAGGACAGGCTGTGCAGAATATGAATCTGTTGTTTGGATTTAAGGAATCTGAGGGGCTGCTGCAGGTGCCGATGTGTCCGTGATGATTGATTGAAAAAGGGGGACGCTCCGGAAATTGTTTGTGTTTGTACGCGGTTTCGGGGCTTAGTAACTCTAAGTGTTCGTGAATTTGCTAAAAGCATGGAAAAGAAGCTCAAACTCGCTTCGCTCAGACAGTGAGCTTTTTTTCCATAACGCAAATTCCCGAGCACTAAGAGTTACTACAGTCCCTGCAAATGCGTACAAACACAAACAATTTCCGGAGCTGACTTTTTCAGTAAGTGGACGGGACTGCGCAGGGGACCTGCGGCAGGCCCTGAAAAGGGAAGTTATGGAATATTAGGAGGGATAAGTTTTATGAAGATTATTGAAGGTGGCGTTACGGCGGCTAAGGGGTTTCAGGCAGCAGCGGCAGCTGCTGAGATTAAATATAAGGGCAGAACTGATATGGCAATGGTTTACAGTGAGGTGCCTTGTGTGGCAGCGGGTACTTTTACTACAAATGTTGTGAAGGCTGCTCCTGTTAAATGGGATCAGGATATTGTTTATAATCATCCGTATGCGCAGGCTGTGATCTGTAACAGTGGTATTGCGAATGCATGTACTGGTGCTGAAGGTTATGGATATTGTAAGGAAACCGCAGATGCTGCAGCAGAAGTTTTAAATGTAGCTGCTGATAGTGTGTTGGTTGCTTCTACAGGTGTTATCGGTATGCAGGTACCGATTGACCGTATTAAGAATGGCGTAAAGATGATGGCTCCGAAGCTGGACGGTTCTCTGGAAGCAGGTACGGAAGCTGCGAAGGCTATCATGACTACAGATACTAAGAAGAAAGAAGTTGCTGTCCAGATTGAGATTGGCGGTAAGACAGTTACCATTGGTGGTATGTGCAAAGGATCTGGTATGATTCATCCGAATATGTGTACCATGCTTGGTTTTGTTACCACTGATGCGAAGATTTCCAAGAAAATGCTTCAGGAAGCATTAAGCGAAGACGTAAAAGATACTTACAATATGGTTTCTGTAGATGGTGATACTTCTACAAATGATACGGTTCTTCTTCTGGCAAATGGTCTGGCTGAGAATCCGGAGATCACAGAGAAGGGTGAGGATTACGAGACTTTCAAGGCTGCACTGAATTATATTAATACTTCTCTGGCTAAGAAGATTGCCGGTGATGGTGAGGGGGCAACTGCTTTATTTGAAGTGAAGATCATTGGTGCTGAGTCTAAAGAGCAGGCTGTTACTCTGAGCAAATCTGTTGTAACTTCTTCTCTGACAAAGGCAGCTATTTACGGTCATGATGCAAACTGGGGAAGAATCCTCTGTGCGATGGGATATTCAGGTGCGCAGTTTGATCCTGAGAAGGTTGACCTTTACTTTGAGAGCAAGGCTGGAAAGATTAAGATCATTGAGAATGGTGTTGCTACAGATTACAGCGAGGAAGAAGCAACTAAGATTCTTTCTGAGGAGGCTGTGACAGCAATCGCTGATGTGAAGATGGGCGATGCTACAGCAACTGCATGGGGCTGTGATCTGACATATGATTATGTAAAGATTAATGCAGATTATCGTTCATAATAAAGGGAATAAGGAGAATACAGATGGTTAATCAGAAATACTTGGACAAGGCGGAGGTGCTGATCGAGGCGCTTCCTTATATTCAGAGATTTAATCGTAAGATCGTAGTTGTAAAGTACGGCGGAAGTGCCATGCTGGATGATGAACTGAAGAAAAATGTTATCAAAGATGTAGTTCTTCTGAAACTGGTTGGTTTCAAACCGATCATTGTTCACGGCGGCGGAAAGGAAATCAGCCGCTGGGTTGGTAAAGTTGGTATGGAGCCGAAGTTCATCAACGGTCTTCGTGTAACTGATAAAGATACTATGGAGATTGCGGAGATGGTCCTTGCAAAAGTAAACAAGGAACTGGTCGCTATGGTAGAATCCCTTGGGGTAAATGCTGTAGGTATCAGCGGTAAAGACGGAGGTCTGCTGAAATGCCGTAAGAAACAGACAGAGGGCGGAGACATCGGATTTGTAGGCGAGGTTACAAAGGTTGAGCCGAAGATTCTGTATGATCTTCTGGAGAAAGATTTTCTGCCGATCATTTTCCCGGTAGGTTATGATGATAATTTTGCTACTTATAACATCAATGCAGATGATGCAGCATGTGCTATTGCAGAGGCGGTTCATGCGGAGAAACTTGCATTCCTTTCTGATATTGAAGGTGTTTACAAGGATAAAGATGATCCGTCAAGTCTGATTTCTGAACTTCATGTACATGAAGCAGAGAAGCTGATTTCTGAAGGGTTTGTAGGCGGCGGTATGATTCCGAAGCTGAAAAACTGTATTGATGCAATCGAAGAGGGGGTTAATAGAGTCCATATCCTGGACGGAAGAATTCCGCACAGCTTACTGCTGGAAATCTTTACTAACAAAGGTATTGGTACTGCAATTCTGAGAGAAGACGGGGAGAAATATTACAATGAACATGAACGAACAGATGAAGGAATCTGAAGAGAGTATCCTTCACACTTATAATCGTTTTCCTGTTGTTTTTGAAAAAGGACAGGGATGTTATTTATATGATTCCGAGGGAAAGGAATATCTGGATTTTGCAGCAGGTATCGCTGTAAATTCTCTGGGATATCATTATCCGGGATATGATGAAGCGTTAAAAGATCAGATCGATAAGCTGATGCATATTTCCAACTTATATTATAATGAGCCGATCATTGAGGCAGGTGCGAAGCTGGTAAAGGCAAGCGGAATGAGCAAGGCATTCTTTACCAACAGTGGTACAGAAGCAATCGAAGGTGCTTTAAAAGCAGCTAAGAAATATGCGTATGCCCGTGACGGACATGCTGGTCATGAGATCATTGCCATGAACCATTCTTTCCACGGAAGAAGTATCGGAGCCCTTTCTGTAACAGGAAATGCTCATTACAGAGAGCCGTTTGAGCCTTTGATGGGTGGTGTGAAGTTTGCAGACTTCAATGATCTTGAGAGCGTAAAGGCTCAGATTACAGATAAGACCTGTGCAATCATTACTGAAGTTGTACAGGGTGAAGGTGGCATTTATCCGGCGAAAAAAGAATTCCTGGAAGGTTTGCGTCAGATCTGTGATGAGAAAGATATCATGCTGATTTTTGATGAAATCCAGTGCGGTATGGGAAGAACCGGACATTATTTTGCATGGCAGGCATACGGCGTGCAGCCGGATATCATGACCAGTGCCAAGGCACTTGGATGCGGTGTGCCGGTAGGTGCATTTGTACTGAGTGAGAAAGCTGCCAAAGCTTCTCTGGAGCCAGGTGATCATGGTACAACTTACGGCGGAAACCCGTTTGTATGTGCTGCAGTTAGCAAAGTATTTGATATTTATGAGAATGATAAGATCATCGAGCATGTACAGGAAACAGCTCCATATCTGGAACAGAAGCTGGATGAACTGGTTGCAAAACATGAATGCGCTGCCACAAGGCGAGGCATGGGCTTCATGCAGGGAATCGTAATCCAGGGCCGTCCGGTCGGAGAAGTTGTAAAGGCTGCTCTTGCAAAAGGACTGCTGGTGATTTCCGCAGGCAGTGATGTACTGAGAATCGTACCTCCGCTTGTGATTACAAAGGAACACATTGATAAGATGGCTGCAATTCTTGATGAGTGTATGGAATAATTCTGGTATCTGAATTAATAAAATAGTGGAAAATTTTCGAAGGCTGTTGCATTTTGCAATAGCCTTCCTTTATTCTAGAGGTAAATATATGGTGAGTAGGCAGACATGTTTTGATAATAAGAGTGGCAGGACTGACGAATAAAGCACAGATGATAGCAGATAATATTTTATGCAAAGGGGAAGAATTATGGGACTGATACAGCAGATGAAGAAACAGGAAAATATGACAGAACGTGAAAGGGATATCTGCAATTATATACTGGAGCATCCGGAGCTGGTGGAGACGATCTCGTCCAGGGAGCTGGGACATGCAACTTTTACAAGTGCCGCATCGGTCACCCGTTTATGCCAGAAACTGGGAGTGAAAGGGTTTCCGGAATTCAAGATGCAGTTTGTACGGGAAGTGCAGAACGGTCAGATGGAAGAACGGCAGGAGAAAGTAACAATCTCTGAACGGGAAAATGTAGTGACGATCGTGCGAAAAGCAACCCGGGTACAGCAGCAGGCAATTGAGGAAACGAAGAAAGAATTTTCCTACAGTCAGCTTGTGCGGGTAGGAAAGCTAATCGCAGAGGCGAGCTGTGTGGATTTTTATGTGTATGATATGAATGTTTATCTGGCGGAGTATGGACGGTCTTTATTTTTCCATGGGGGAAAGGTTGCGAATGTGCTTTCTGCTACGAATATTCAGGGGTTACAGGCTGCTATGCCGGCGGATGGGCATATTGCGATTCTGATCAGTCATACAGGAGAGAATGAGAGACTGGTGGAGATTGCAAAAATGCTTCGTAAGAATAAGACAAAGGTGATCGTGATCACTTCTAAAACAGAAGGAACTCTTGCGCCTTATGCAGATGAACTTCTCTATGCGGCTGGTCAGAAGAAAGTGGAGGAATTCTGGAGTTCCATGTTCTTTGCATCAGGGAAATATCTGCTGGATATTTTGTATGGAATGGAATTCAGCAGACGATATGATGAAAATCTGAAGTTGAATAAAAAGTATGAGCAAAGTGGGGAGAAATTGTTGTGGGGGCTTATTGAGGATATTTAAATTGCGAAACAGTTATTTGGGTGGAGTATCCGTTTGCTTTAGGTATATTATAACAGGGATGCTGGACAGGCTTTGCGAAATGGTATCTGTTTTGCAGAGCCTGCTTGAGAATTATGGGAGTTGTGAAAGCAAAGGGATAATTATATATGCAAATTGCACAAAACAGAAGCTTTTATTTTGACACGTGAAACGCTGTTGCACTATTTTCAGAGGAATGAAACACAAAATATGAAACAGCATATCACCGTGTTTCAAAAACATTGAAAAAGAAGCAGACTTTTTATATATTGTACCCATCAGATATGAAACAGGAGTTAAGAAAACGCGCGTGAAACTTCAATTTCAGTAAATCCGGCAGAAGAGTTCTGCAGGGGTATATATGGTAAAAGGAGAAGGAAAGAAATGGCACAGGTAAGAGATTATAACAAGCTTGCCCATGACATCATCCGTGAGGTCGGGGGTGCGCAGAATATTGTCAATGCAACAAGATGTGCGACCAGATTTCGTCTGGTATTAAAGGAAACACCGGCAGGCGCGAAAGAAAAGATTTCTGAGCTTCCGGGCGTGATCACAGTTGTGGAGAACAATGGACAGTTTCAGGTAGTGATCGGAACTCATGTAGGAGATGTGTATGCGGCAGCAGCCGAAATCCTGCATCTGGATGAAAATATGGAAGAGGTAGAACAGCCGAAACAGAGTGTTGTAAACCGTATCATTGCAACGATGTCAGCGGTATTTGCACCATTTGTTTACATTCTGGCTGCGGCAGGTCTGCTTCAGGGTGCATTAATTTTGATCACAATGGCGGCACCGAATTTTGCAAATACAGGAACTTATGAAGTGTTGAGTTTTATGTCATGGACTCCATTTACATTTCTGCCGATTTTTATTGCAGTAACAGCGTCCAAACATTTTAAGTGCAACACATTTATAGCAGTTTTATGCTGCTGTGCACTGGTAAATCCAAGCTGGGCGGAAATGGCAGCAAGAATCGCAGATGGAGAGACGATCCGTTTCCTTGGAATTAAACTTTCAGAGACAACTTATACTTCTACAGTACTTCCTCCATTGCTTCTGGTATGGCTTCTTTCTTATCTGGAGCGTTTCATTGAGAAGAAACTTCCGGAGACATTCAGACCGCTGTTAACACCGATGATCTGCTTTATCATCATGGTTCCGGCAACCATTCTTGTACTTGGCCCGGTATCAGCAGTTACAGCAAACGGTATTGCGAAAGGATATAACTTTCTTGCAGCCACAGCTCCTGCACTGGCAGGTGCCATTATCGGCGGTTTCTGGCAGGTAGTTGTTATCTTCGGTGTCCACTGGGGAATCACCCCTGTTAACCTTGCAAACTTTGCAATGAACGGACATGATACTTTCCAGGCATTCCAGACTATCGCAGTTGTTGCTCAGGTTGCAGCAGCGTTTGGAGTATTTATCAAATCAAAGAATAAAGAGTTTAAAGGTGTGGCACTTTCTGCAGGTGTTACAGGACTTTTCGGAATTACGGAACCTACCATTTACGGTGTTACACTTCGCCTGAAGAAACCATTTATCTGCGGATGCGCAGGTGGTGCGATCGGTGCGGTTGTGATGAGTTTCTTCCATTCTGCTTACTATGCATACGCAGGACTTCCGGGACCGCTTACGATCGTAAATGCAATCAGTAAAGATGCGCCGATGTCATTCCCTGGTGAAGTGATCGGATGTGTAGTTGCGGCAGTGATCGCAATCGTACTGATTCAGATCATTGGTTTTGATGATCCGGTATCTAAGACCGAAGCTGCAGCAGGACAGATTTCCAGTACAGCAAATGTGACACCGACGGAGAGTACAATAACTGGCGCAACTGTAGAAACTACGGCAACACAGACTGCAGAAATTGGAAATAGAGTAGCAGATAAAGCAACAAATACTGTAATAGATACAGTAGCAGTGAAAACAGTAGACAGTCCGCTGATCGGACAGGTGATCCCGCTTTCAGAAGTTAATGATCCGGTTTTCTCCAGTGAAGCAATGGGAAAAGGATGCGCAGTGATCCCGTCAGAGGGAAAAGTATTTGCTCCATTTGACGGTACAATCGTAGGACTTCTTGACAGTCATCATGCAGTCGGCATGGAGAGTAAGAACGGAATCGAGATTCTGATCCATGTAGGAATGGACACTGTAAAACTTGGTGGAAAACATTTTACCTGTCATATCGAAGACGGACAGCAGGTGAAAAAAGGACAGCTTTTACTGGAATTTGATATGGATGCGATCAAAGCAGAAGGCTATGAGGTCGTGACACCTGTGATCATTACAAACAGTGATGAATTTACAGAGATTACTACAGAAACTGCCGGTCAGGTGAAGAATGGAGATAAACTGCTGAAATTAATGTAAGCTGAAGTGATCAGGTAACAGATAAGTTGGCTGAAAGTTGAGGATTTTAACCAAATCAAGTAAGTCCCCTGTTTCAATTGCGAAAAGCAATAAGCAGTGG